>Ga0160437_1000025_pt1 | contig 124983 bp, 124 predicted proteins | sample HID1975I_E0MG_FD_108227 | JGI IMG/M metagenome (GOLD analysis project Ga0160437, IMG submission 108227) | Enriched soil microbial communities from UW Madison campus, WI, USA - HID1975I_E0 MG | ecosystem: Environmental > Terrestrial > Soil > Unclassified | place: USA: Madison, Wisconsin... | reverse complement strand
GGGGCCGGAGTTGAGACTGGGACTGGGGACTGGAGGTCATCCCTTTGCCGTCATTCCCGCGAAAGCGGGAACCCCAGTCCCCCTTGTGACGGAAACCGCGTCCGGCGGAATGCCACTGGCTGACCAGACAGTCGTCTGTTGAGAGCCCCGCTTTCGCGGGAATGACAGTCCCGGAGCAGCCACGCTTTCCCCGGGTCCCGAGTCCCGAGTCCCGGGTCCCGGGTCCCGAGTCCCGAGTCCCGCGCCCCCAGCCCCACCTCCTCCTCATCCCCCACCTGCCACAATCCCCCCATGACCACCCGCACCTGCCTTGTCACCGGCGCCAACCGCGGCGTCGGCCTGGAATTCGTCCGCCAGCTGCTGGCGCGCGGCGACCGCGTCGTCGCCACCTGCCGCCAGCCGGGGCGGGCGACCGCCCTCAACGCACTCGCCGGCGACCACCCCGGCCGCCTGCACGTGCTGCCGCTGGACGTGGCCGAGCCCAAGTCGCACGCCGCGCTGGTGGCCGAGTTGCCGCTGGCACTGGGCGAGGACGGCCGCCTCGACCTGCTGGTCAACGGCGCCGGCGTCCTGCATTCGGGCGAGCGCTTCGGCAAGGTCAGCGCCGCGATCCTCGAGGACAGCTTCCGCACCAACGCCGCCGGCCCGTTTCTGCTCACCCAGGCACTGGCGCCACTGCTGGCCGACGCCCGTCCTGAGCAAGGCCGAAGGGGCGCGCGGGTGGCGAACCTGTCCTCGGAACTGGGCTCGATTGCCGGCGCCGGCCGCTTCGGCACGCCCAGCTACTGCATCAGCAAGGCCGCGCAGAACATGGCCAGCATCCTGCTCGCGCATGCGCTGCGCGAGCGCGGGATCGTGGTCGTCGCGCTGCACCCGGGTTGGGTGCAGACCGACATGGGCGGCCCGGACGCAACGGTGCCGGCGGCCGACTCGGTGCGCGGGTTGCTGGACGTGATCGACGGCCTGGCGCCGGAAGACAGCGGCAGCTTCCGCGACTGGCAGGGTGAGGCGCTGCCCTGGTAATCCGAGGGCAGTGACCTGCGGTGACCCGCAGGGGGTGCTTTCACCCGCGGTATCCTCCCCACCCCGCGCCGTTGTCGGCGTTATGCGACCGCAGGTCGTATCAACGGCGACAGTTATTCCCGGCGCCCGCGCCGGGATAACAGTGTTCGACGTCATCCTCCATCAGCCTGAGATCCCGCCCAATACCGGCAACGCGATCCGCCTGTGCGCCAACACCGGCGCGCGACTGCACCTGGTGCGGCCGCTGGGATTCGACATGGACGATCGCCAGTTGCGTCGCGCCGGCCTGGATTACCACGAATACGCGCGCGTGCAGGTGCATGATTCGTTCGCCGATGCCCTGGCCGCGATCGCGCCGCCGCGATTGTTCGCGCTGAGCACCCGCAACACGGTGCGCTACGACACGCCCCGCTACGCCGAGGGCGACGCCTTCCTGTTCGGCAGCGAGACCGCAGGCCTGCCCGCGGACGTGCTCGCCACCGTCCCGGACGCCCGACGCCTGCGCCTGCCGATGCAACCGGACAACCGCAGCCTCAACCTGTCCAACGCGGTGGCGGTGATGGTGTTCGAGGCGTGGCGACAGCTGGGGTTTGCGGGCAGCGGCCCCTGAGAGCCGCCGCCCGGCGCGCGTCAGGCCGCGCCGTCCCTGATCCGCACGGCCGCCTGCTCCAGGATGGCGCGGATGCGCTCGGCCTCGGCGGCGTCCCAGTGCCCGCGCCGTTCCATCAGCGCATGTCTCAGCTCATGCATGGCGCGGCGAAGCAGCATCGGCGCACGCCGGCGCGACATCGCCCTGGCGGTGGTTTCCATGCGCGCCATCACCGCTTCGACGGCCTCGCGGTTGGCGTCGAGGAACGCACGCCCGTCATCGGTGATGACGTAGCGCTTGCGCCCGCTGGTGCCATCTTCATCGACGCGCGCGTGGCCCATCTCCTCGAGCAGGGTCAGGGTGGGATAGACCGCGCCCGGACTGGGGGCATAGGTGCCCTCGAACATGTCCTCGATGGTGCGGATCAGCTCGTAGCCGTGGCGCGGCTGCTCTGCGATCAGGGACAGCAGCACCAGCTTGAGGTCGCCGTGGCCGAACACGCGTCCGGCACCCGGCCCGCGGCCATGGCGGCCACCGAAGCCGAAGTCGTCGCCGTCGAACCGGTCGCCGGCATCGCGATGGCCGCGGCGGCCCGCCAGCTCGCGCAGGATCCCCGCGCCGAAGCGGCGCTCGCGGTGGCCATGGAAGGAATGGTGGTTGTGCATCTGTATCTCCGATATGTCTTTAGTAACAGTCTTAAGATATATCTCAATTGATGTTGAAGCAAGTTTCTGTATCCGGCGCTTGCTGGCGGGCGTGCGCCGGGATGGGCGCCGGGCGTGCCACGACAGGCGCGGCCCGGAAAAGTTCCTGTACTGTCAAGTTCACTATTCAGCGTGCGTTGTCCACGCGCGCGGACAATGCGCGGCACCGGCCCAGGCGTCGTCGCCGTTTCCCCGACGGTCTCTCTCCCTCCCCCGACGCCTGGCCGGCCCTTTACCCAGAACAAGATTTCCAAAGAAGGGTCCCCCGATGAAAACTTCCCTGATTGCCGCCGCGCTGCTGGCGGTCCCCGCGCTCGCCCTCGCCACGGCCGCTTCGGCCGCCGACGGCGTGTCCTACAACTACGTGCAGGGCGGCTATACCGCCACCAACGGCGACAATGATTTCGACGCCGATGGCTGGGCCGTCGACGGCTCGGTCGCCGTGCATCCGAATTTCCACCTGTTCGGCGCGTTCAACCAGCAGGAAATCGACCACACCAACATCGACGTCGACCGCTGGCGCGCCGGCGTGGGCTACAACCACGAAGTCTCGCCGCGCACCGACCTGCTCACGCGCATTGCGTACGAGAAGTTCGACGCCGGCCATGGCGCCGATTTCGACGGCTACAGCATCGAAGCCGGCGCCCGCGCCGCGCTGACGCCGGCCCTCGAGGGTTACGCGCTGGCCGGTTACGAGAACTACGACAGCAAGGGCCTGCTCGCCGACGACAGCAACTTCTACGGCCGCCTTGGCGCGCAGTGGAAGTTCAACGCGAACTGGGGCCTGAGCGGCGACGTCAAGTTCTCCGACGGCGACACCGAGTGGTTCGTGGGTCCGCGCCTGACCTGGTAAGCGCACCTGCGCGATGGAACGAAAAAGCCCGGCTGGAAACAGCCGGGCTTTTTCTGTTTGCGACTGGCTGGAGTTGCCGCAGCCACCGGACGCGAAGCGTCAGCGGCCGCCGGTCCCGAACATGTCCGGCGGATACTCGGCCTTCTGCTCGCGCGCCAGCAGGCGCTGCAGGCCTTCGGCAGGGGTGATCACGCCGTGCAGCACGTCGCGCACGTTGCTGGCGATCGGCAGCTCCAGCCCGTGGCGGTCGGCCAGGCGCATGACTTCGTTGGCCGTCTGCACGGATTCGACCACCTGGCCGATCTCGCGCACCGCGTCGTCCAGCGTCTGTCCGCGGCCGAGGGCAAGGCCCAGGCGGCGGTTGCGCGACAGGTCGCCGGTGCAGGTCAGCACCAGGTCGCCCAGGCCCGCCAGGCCCATCAGCGTTTCGGCGCGGCCGCCGATCGCGGCATTGAGCCGCAGCATTTCGTTGAGGCCACGGGTGATCAGGCCGGTGCGGGCGTTGAGGCCGAGTTCCATGCCGTCGGCGGCCCCGGTGGCCACGGCCAGCACGTTCTTCATCGCCCCGCCCAGCTCGGCGCCGCGCATGTCGCTGCCGGTATAGGCGCGGAATTCCGGGCCGTGCAGCACGTCGGCGACCTGCTGCACGAACGCGGTGTCCTCGCCCTGCACGGTCAGCGCGGTCGGCAGGCCGAGCGCGACTTCCTTGGCGAACGACGGCCCGGTGACCACCGCCAGCGGCACGCCGGGACCGAGCAGTTCGCCGGCGACTTCATGCAGGAAACGTCCGGAACCGGGTTCGAAACCCTTGGCCGCCCACGCCACGCCGGCATGCGCCGGGCGCAATGGCGCCAGCGCGCGCAGGGTTTCGGTGAACGCGTGCGACGGCACCACCACCAGCACCAGGTCGGCGCCGCGCACAGCGGCGGCAAGATCCGTGGTGGCGCGCAGGCCGTCCGGCAGGGCGATGCCCGGCAGGTAGCGCGGGTTTTCGTGGCGGCTGTCGATGGCCTCGACGACCGCCGCGTCACGCCCCCACAGGACGGTGGAGTGCCCGTGGCGGGCGATCAGCGCGGCGAGCGCAGTGCCCCACGATCCCGCCCCGAGGACGGCGACCGCCGATGTCGCTCCCGCCATGGCAGGTCAGGCGTTGCCGGCCGGCTCGCTGCCGGCGAGATCGGCGTCGCCGCCTTCTTCGCCCTTGGCCTGCTGCTCGGCGCGCTGGCGCAGGCTCTCGGCGTACAGCGCCTCGAAGTTGATCGGCTGCAGCAGGAACGGCGGGAAGCCGCCGGCCTGGATCAGGTCGCCGATGGTCTGGCGCACATAGGGGTACAGGACGTTGGGGCAATGGGTGCCGAGGATGGCGTCGAGCGCGGCATCGTCGAAACCGGTCAGGCCGAACACGCCGGCCTGCTGGACTTCGGCCAGGTAGGCGGTCTTGTCCTCGCCGATGGTGCAGGTCAGGGTGACGCCGAGCACGACTTCGAAAGCCTTGTCATTCAGGCGCTGCACGCGCTGGTTGAGGTTCATCTGCAGTTGCGGCTGGGCCTGCTCGTTGAACACGCCCGGCGCGCCGGGGGCTTCGAAGGACACGTCCTTGACGTAGATCTTCTCGACGCTGAACTGCGGACCGTTCTGGTTGGGCGCGGCGGCGCCGTTGCTGACGGGCTGGTCGGACATGTCGGAACTCCGGAAAGATAGGAAAAATGGCGGGAAAGGGGTCGATTATGGCACGCAGTGCGCCGGGCGCCCCGCTGTGACCCAGCCCTGGCTCAGCCCTTGGCGCGGCCCTTGACCAGCGGCAGGTCGGCCTGCTGCCAGCCGGCGATGCCGCCGTCGAGCACGTGCACGTGTTCGAACCCGGCCTTCTTCAGCCGCTTGGCGGCCGTGCCCGCGGTCTGGCCGGTCTTGCAGACCAGCACCACCGGCAGCGCCCTGGCCGGCGCCAGCTGCTTGTTCTCGGGATCGAACTGGCTCATCTGCACGTTCTTCGAGCCGGGGATGTGGCCCTTCTCGAAGTCGGCGATCGGGCGCAGGTCCACGACCAGTGCGTTGTCGCGGTTGACCAGCGCGGTCAGGCCGGCCGGCGGCAACGCCTTGTAGCCGCGGAACAGGCGCGCGACCTCGTTGACGATGATGGCGATGGTCAGGCCGACCAAGGCGATCGACAGGAGCTGGTTGCGGCCGGCGAAGGCCAGCAGTTCTTCGAGGTTCACGGGGCAGGCAAGGGCCGGAATGCGGCCGGCGATTGTCGCACAGCGCGGCCGCCGCGACGGGCCCGGCGCGGGCCCGCGGCTACTCGCCCGCCCACAGGTCGGGCAGGCCGCTGGTCTGCCACCAGGCCTTGGCCGCCTCGTCGTAGTGCCAGCGCTCGGTGTAGCGCATGCCGCGCTCGGTCATGGTGTGCCTGTTGATCACGCCCAGGTCGATCTCGCGCACGACGTCGCCATCGGCCAGGACCTGTTCGCCCAGGTCGTGGTAGCGGGAGATGCCGATGTGCTGGTAGCGCTCGAACTCCACCGGCGTCATCGGGTGCGCCTCGCGGTACTCCGGATCGACCAGGTTCCAGGCGCCCTCGAAGTCGCCCCAGCGGATCGCGGCCGACCACGCGTACTGGGCTTCGTGCAGCTTGTCGCCCTTGCCGGTGCTGGCGCAGCCGGCGGCCAGCAGCACGAGGGCGACGGCCAGCCATCCGTATTTCAGCATCCGCATCGTGTGTCCTCCCGGGTCCGGCGTGGCGGCAAGGGTAGCAACCCCGGCCTCAGCCGCGCCTGCGCGCGATGGCGACGAAGCGGGCGCGGCAGGTGGTGGCCGCGCCGCCGTCGGGCAGCGGCACCGTCGCGACCAGGGTCGCGCGGGCGCGGCCGCGTTCGCGCAGGGTGGCGATGAAGTCGTCCCAGGACTGGCCTGCGTCGAGGCGCGCCTGCGCGCGCAGGTCGGCGAACAGCGGCGCCAGGTAGCGCACCTCGCTGTCGGCGACGAACACGTCCGCGTCCAGCCCGGCCTGCTGCACGTGCAGCGTCACCAGCCCCCAGCCGGCCAGGGTCAGCAGCGACACCAGGCTGCCGCCGAAGGCGCAGCCCTTGTCGTTGACGTGCAGCGCCAGCGGCGCCTCCAGGACCAGCGTGTCGCCGTCGTAGCCGGCCACGCGCAGCTGCATCGAGGCGACGGGCGGCATGGCCTGGTAGTGCGCGTCGAGCGCGCGCAGGGATTCCTCGAGCGGCAAGGGCGTGGTCCTCGGCGTGGCGTGGTGCGGGCTTGCGGCTGCCACGGCGACCGCCCAAGCTCCCCGCATGCGCGACCGTCCGACGACTTCCACCGCCCTGGGCGGATGCTACGTCATCTCGCTGCGGCCGGTGGGCGGCCACGCGACGGTGCGGCGCATGGCCGCCGCGCTGGGCGCACGCACGCTGGCGCTGTCGCCGTGGAAGCTGGTCGCGCGCGACGACCGCAACACCCACGCCCGGCTGCGTGCGGCATTGGCCGCCGACTGCGTGCTGGCAACCAGCCCGGCCGCGGTACGCGCCGCGCATGCGCTGCAGCCGCTGCGGCGGCGACGCGGGCAGGCCTGGCTGGCGGTCGGCGCCGGCACCGCCGCGGCGCTGCGTCGCGCCGGCGTGGACGACGTTGCCGCGCCTGCGCGCATGGACAGCGAAGGCCTGCTCGCGCTGCCGGAACTGCAGGGCCTGCGCGGCCGCCGCGTCGGCATGCTCACTGCCCCCGGCGGCCGCGGCCGCATCGCGCCCGCGTTGCGCCGCCGCGGCGCGCAGGTGCTGCGTGCCGACGTGTACGAACGCGTGCCGGTGCCACCCGCACCGCGCGCACTCGCCGCGCTGCGGGCGCTGCGGGCGCCGGCATGGCTGCTGCTGAGCAGCGGCGAGGCGCTGGCGCGCGTGTTCGACGCGCTGCCCGAGGATGCGCTCGCCGTACTGCGCCGCGCGCGCGTGGTCGCGGCCAGCGAACGCCTCGCCGGACTGGCGCGCGGACACGGCTGGGACGACATCGTCGTCGCTGCCAGCGCGCGCCCACGCGACCTGCTCGACGCCGCCGCACACGCCGCACCGACGACCCGGAAACGTCGCTGATCCGCTAGCATTCGCGCCATTCCCGACGATCGTCGCCGCCGGCTCCGCACAGTGGATACACCTCCGCCCACCGCTTCCACCAGGCCGCGCCGGCGCGGGGCATCGGCCCTGCTGTGGCTGGTGCTGCTGCTGGTACTCGCCGCCGGCGGCTGGTTCGGCTGGCAGGCCTGGCAGGCGCGCACGCAGCAGGAGCACGACATCGAGGCCCGGGCCGCGCAGCGCATCGACGCGCTGGAACAGCACCTGGCCACCCTGCAGCAGGAACAGCGCACGCAGGCCGGGCGCCTGCAGCGCGCCGACGCCACCAACCGCGTGCTGCGCGAGGAGCTGCTCGGCGTCGGCCAGCGCGCCGCGCTGCTCGAGGACAGCGTGTCCGAACTGGCCGACCCGCAGCGCAGCGGTGCGCAGGCGCTGCGCCTGGACGAACTCGAACTGGTGCTCGGGCTGGCCCGGCAGCGGCTGCTGCTGGCCGCCGACCTCGACGGCGCGCGCCGCGGCTACGCGCTGGCCGCCGGCCTGCTCGACGGCATCCACGACCCCGCCTGGCTGAGCCTGAAGCAGACGCTGGCACAGGAGCGCAGCGCGCTCGACGATCTGGGCGCGGACCCGCGCGCGATCGCGGCCGGGCGGCTGCAGGCCTTCGCCGCCTCGCTGCCGCCGCTGCCGGTCACCGTTGCCGCACGCGACGATGCGGCGCAGCCGTGGTGGCGACGCGCCTTCGCCCGCGTCATCGACGTGCGCCACGCCGACACCGCGGTGGCGATCGAACCGGGCGACCGCGCCGCCAGCCTGGCCGCGCTGCAGCTCGAACTCACCCTTGCCCAGGCCGCCGTCGAACGCCGCGACCGCGACGGCTACCGCCAGGCGCTGGCACGCGCCGACGGCTGGACCACGCGCCTGTGGCCGGACACCCCGCAGCGGCGCGAACGCCGCGAGCGGCTGCGCGAACTGCGCGCGCTGCCGCTGGCGGTCGACCTGCCGACGCTGGGCACCACGCTCGACCAGCTGCGCGCGATGCGCGCGTCGTCGCGCTGACGCGCGCGGAAGCGGTTCGAATCGGTTCAGCGCCCCGATGCCGGGTTCACGCCGCTCGCGGTAGGGTACGGACACCTTCGGAGGGCGTGCGATGAACCTGTTCCGCAACCTGCTGTTCTGGATCGTGCTGGCGCTGGTCGGCGCCCTGCTCGCGCAACTGCTGCTGGCCGATCCGGGCTACGTGCTGGTGCGCTATCGCGGCATGGACTACACCACCACCGTCGCCGCCGGCGTGCTGATCGTGGTCGCGGCGCTGTTCGCGCTGTGGCTGCTGTGGAAGCTGGTGACGCTGCCGTTCCGCGCCTGGCGCGGGCACCGCGACCGGCAGTCGCGCGCGCGCCTCGGCGGTGGCCTGGAAGCCCTGCACCACGGCCACTACGCGCGCGCGCAGAAGCTGCTGGAACAGGCCGCGGCCGACGACGACACTGTCGCCGGCGTGGCCCGCAGCGCCGCGGCGCAGGCGGCGCTTGCACGCGGCGACAGCGCCGCGGCGCGCACGCAGGTCGACGCGATGGGCGAGCGCCACGCCGCCTCGCGCGCGATCACCGCCGCCGAGATCGCGCTCGCCGACGGCCGCCCCACCGACGCGCTGGTCGCGCTCGATGCCCCGGCCGCGCAGCCACTGCCGCCGCGCGGGCTGGCGCTGCGTGCCGATGCCCTGGCGGTCTCCGGGCAGGGCGCGCAGGCCTACGGCATGCTCGGCCCGATGCGCCAGCAGCAGGCGCTGCCCGAGGCACGCCTGGCCGAACTGGAAACGCACTGGGCCGAGGCCGCGCTGCACGAGGCCGACGACGCCAACGTGCTCGCCGACCGCTGGGAAGCCCTGCCCAAGGCGCTGAAGTCCGAGCCGCACGTGGTGCTGGCCTACGCCGACCGCGCCGCCGAGCTGCGCTGGGAAGACGCGGCGACCCGGAGCATCGAACAGTCGCTCGACGCGCGCTGGGATGAAACCCTCGCCGCGCGCTACGGCACCCTGCCGGTCGCGCACCTGGAGCAGCGCCGCGGCAACGCCGAGCGCTGGCTGCAGTCGCACCCCGCCAGCCCCGCGCTGCTGCTGACGCTGGCGCGGCTGGCGCGCGCGCAGGGCCAGTGGCCGCAGGCGCAGGACTACCTGCACCGCGCACTGGCGCAGGGCGCCGGCGGCGAGGCGTGGGAGGAATTCGGCCACGGCTTTGCCGCCGCCGGCGACGATGCCAGCGCGCGCATCGCCTACGCCAACGCCCTGCGCGCCGCGCGCGGCGAAGCCGCCGAAGAACTCCCCGCCCGCCGCGACCTGCGGCAGACCATCTATGACCGCGCCGTGATCGAGGAGCGCGACGAGCACGGGATGCCGCGGCTGCGCGAGTAATCCGCGGCGGACCACGGCGCACGGATCACGGCTTTCGTTCGCAGGAGCGGCGGAAGCCGCGAGGCCTTACCTGCGCGGCCTCGCGGCTTCCGCCGCTCCTACGGCGCTCCTGCAAGAGCTGCCCCCATGCCCCTGCCCCGCTCCCTCGATCCCGCCGACCTGCGCCGCACACTATCCGGCTTCGCGCATTGGTTCCGCTATCCGCTGCACCCGCACGACTTCCACCCGCTGCGCCAGGGCGACGGCGCGGATGCGCGCCTGCTCGGCTACTACGCCGCCAAGCCGCTGTACGGGAAACTTGATGCGCAGGGCCGGGTGGACAGGCGCGCGGGCTTCAACGGCGAAGTCGTCGCGGTGTTCGTACCCTCCCCCGCCCGCAGCTGGCGCCGCGCCCGGCTGGTGCGCGCCCACATGCCGCGCCGCCGCGTCCGCCGCGCCGACGGCACCCGCAACTGGCCGGCCATCCGGCGCGCGGCCGAAGCCGCCATCCGCCAAGCCCTCGCCACCGCCCTGTAGGAGCGGCTTCAGCCGCGAGCTTCTGAAAGCCGGTAAAAACAGACAAGAGCGCAACGCTAGTCCCGAGTCCCAAGCTCTCAACGCTCCAGGATCGCCACGACCCCCATGCCCCCGGCGGTACAGATCGACACCAGGCATCGCCCGCCACCGCGCTGCTTCAGCTCCTTCGCCGCGCTGGCGACGATGCGCGCGCCGGTGGCCGCGAACGGGTGGCCGGTGGCCAGCGAGGAACCATTGATGTTGAGCTTCGCGGGATCGATCTTCCCCAGCGGCGCGTCCAGGCCGAGGCGGTTCCTGCAGTAGTCCTCGCTCTCCCACGCCCGCAGCGTGCACAGCACCTGCGCGGCAAAGGCCTCGTGGATCTCGTACAGGTCGAAGTCCTGCAGGGTCAGCCCGTTGCGCGCGAGCATCTCCGGAACGGCGATGGTCGGCGCCATCAGCAGGCCTTCGCCGTGGACGAAGTCGACCGCGGCCGTCTGCGCGTCGCGGATGTGGCACAACACCTCGTGGCCGTGCGCGGCGGCCCACTCGTCGGTGGACAGCAGGCAGGCGGCGGCGCCGTCGGTCAGCGGCGTGGAATTGCCCGCGGTGAGCGTGCCGCGCCCGGAGTTCTTGTCGAAGGCGGGCTTGAGCGTGGCGAGCTTTTCGATCGAGGTGTCGGCGCGCAGGATGTTGTCGCGCGAGACCCCGCGGAAGCTCACCACCAGGTCGTCGAAGAAGCCGCGGTCGTAGGCGGCGGCGAGCTTGTGGTGCGAGGCCACGGCCAGCTCGTCCTGCGAATCGCGCGAGATGTTCCACTCCTTGGCCATGTCCTCGCAGTGGTCGCCCATGCTCTTGCCGGTGCGCGGCTCGGCCACGCCCGGGAACTCGGGCTTGAGCTCGCGCAGGTGGAAGCCCTTGAACGCGGCCAGCCTGTCCTTGAAGGTCTTGCCGCGCGCGGCTTCCAGCAGGCGCCGGCGCAGCTTCTGGCCGTAGACGATCGGCACGTCGGACGTGGTGTCCGAGCCGCCGCCGATGCCGGCCTCGATCTGGCCGGTGGCGATCTTGTTGCCGATGGTGATCAGCGCGTCCAGCGAAGTGCCGCAGGCGCGCTGCAGGGTGATGCCCGGGGTCAGCGGCGACAGCCCCGAGGACAGCGTGGCCTCGCGGCCGATGTTCCAGTCGCTGGGGTGCTTGATGACCGAGCCCAGCGCCACCTCGCCCAGCTGCTGCCCGTGCAGGCCGAACTTCTCGACCAGCGCACCGAGCGTGCGGACCGACATGCCGAGGTTGCCGACGTCGGCATAGGCGGTGTTCTGGCGGCAGAAGGGAATGCGGACGCCGCCGAGGACGGCGACGGGGCGGCCATGCAGCATCGGGACTACCTCGTTGCGGGCCTGCCATCGCGGCGGGCCATAATGGGAATGAGTCTAGCGCCGTGACCGTGCACGGCCAATCATGAGCAGGCGATGAGCAAGGCAATCCTCCATGTCCTCGGTGCGCTGGCACTGGAATTGACGCCCGGCAGCGCCGCCGCGCGCGACGCGCTGCCGCAGCGCGAGGCCGGCGAACTCGGCGCGGCGATCGCCCGCGACCTGGCCAGGTTCTCGCCGCAGGCCGCCGCGCTGGACCTGACCACCACCGGCGCCCACTACGACCCGGTCGAACTGCTGCGCCCCGGCTGGCCCGTCCACCGCGAGCTCGACCAGCTCGGCGCCCGCGCGCCCGGCGGCCGCGGCGATGGCGGCGGCCGGATCATCGCCTTCGGCAGCCACGAAGGCCGCCTGCCCGGCGCACTGTCGCCCGCACCGGACTACGCCGGAGGCCCGCTGCGGCTGGTGCCATGGTCGCTGGCCGGCGACGCCGATGTCGCGCGCGAAGTCGGCGAGGCCTGCGAACGCGACCTGATGGAACTCGGCATGGCCGGCGCCGACACCGCGTTGCTGGCACAGGAAGCCTTCGGCCTGCAGGTCGAGCACGCCCGCTACCTGACCATGCACGACCTGTGCGCGCTGATGGCGATGCAGTACGAACACGCCGGCCTGGCGCCGCTGTGGCCGGTTCTGGAAACCGCCCTGCTCTCGCCCGACCGAGAAGCCTGGCTCGACGCCCCGCCCGAACCGCTGCTGCGCTACGTCGACAACGAAGCCCGCATCGCCCTGCTGACCCGGCACGCCTGGCACGCCCGCAACGGCGGGGCCGGCGGCGGCAGCGGGGTTGGCGATGACGCCGACGACGCCGACGACGAACGCCTGCAGCGCGGTTTCGCCCACTACCAGGCGCGCCAGCGCCAGTTCGCCGCGGTACTGCGCGCGCACGGCGTGCCGGTGATGTTCGCGCACTGCCAGGGCGATCCGGCCGGCGAGCTGTAGCGCCTGGCAGGCCCTCCGACTCCATGGAATCCGCAATGAAGACGCCGTTCCAGGTCCAGCGCATCGATCACGTCGTCTTCCGTGTCGCCGACCTGACCAGAAGCATCGACTTTTACCGCAACGTCCTCGGATGCGAAGTCGCCAGGCAGCGCGAGCACCTGGGCCTGGTCCATCTGCGGGCCGGCGCCTCGATGATCGACCTGGTGAGCGTCGACGGAACGCTTGGCTCACGCGGCGGCGCGGCCGCCGGAAAAGACGCAAGGAACGTCGACCACCTGTGCCTGCGCATCGAGCCCTTCAACGAGCACGACCTCGTCGCGCACCTGCACAGGCACGGCGTCGTGCCGGCGGGCAGCGCCGGGATCAATTTCGGCGCCGAGGGCGATGGGCCCTCCCTCTACTTCGCGGACCCCGATGGCAACACGATCGAGCTGAAAGGCCCTTCGGTCGCAGCCTAGGTTGCCTGGGGGGCGAAACGCCCTTGATCCTCCCGGCATGCCGCCCGGAACCTGCCCGGGAACGGAAGCAGTGAATCGGGGCGCTAGCGCAACGGGGCCTCGAGGATGTCGTAGCCTGCGTCGGCCATGCCCAGCGCGGCATACGTTCGCCGGGCCGCATCGTTGCCGCGTTCCACGTACAGCCGCAATCCGACCACGCCGGGTGTCTCGCGCGCCAGCGCCTCGGCGTGGCGGTACAGCGCCGCGAACACGCCCTGCCGGCGCTGCCCCGGGACGACGTACACGCTCTGGATCCACCACCAGTCGCCGTTGCGCCAGTCGCTCCATTCGCGGGTGAGCATCAGCGTGCCCACTCGCGCGCCGCCCGCGTCGACGGCCACGAAGTAGCGGGCCTTTGCCGGGTCGGCGATGCCGGCTCCGACGCCGGCGCGCACGACGCCGGGATCGAGCTGCTTGCGCTCGGTCTCCAGCGCCATGGCGACGGCGCAGTCGGCAAGCCAGTCGCGGTCTTCGGCGACGGCTTCGCGGATGGCGTGCCTCATCGGGCCGCGACCGGGCCGGTCACGGCGCCGGGGTGATGATCCCGCAGGCCACGCGTGCACCGGCGTTGCCGGCCGGCTGCGAGGTGTAGTCGTCGGGGGCGGCGTGCACGATTACCGCGCGGCCGGCGATGTCGTTGGCCGCGCCGCCACCCAGGCTCACGCCGGCCAGGTGGATGTTGATGTCGGCCACGCCTTCGGCGTTGGCGACGATGTTGTCCATGTCGCCGGCGTGGTGCACCGGCGTGCCGGCGCGGCCGTGCTCGCTGCCTGTGGGGTTGAAGTGGCCGCCCGCGCTGCTGGCGTCGGCGGCGCTGCAGTCGCCGGTCTCGTGCACGTGGATGGCGTGGGTCTGGCCGGCGCCGAGGCCGCCGACCTGGCCGGTGATGTGCACGCCGTCGTCCATCGGCATCATGTTGAGCTTGCCGCTGACCAGGCTGCCCGACGCCGGGGCGAGATTGACCGTCGCCGAACTGGCGGTGCTGGTGGCCGCCGCGGGTTCGGCCGTCGACGACGAGGCCGGCTGGCTCTTCTCCGCGGTGGTCGAACAGGCCGCGAGCGCGCACGCGGCGGCGATGGCAAGCAGGTGGTGGCGGTGGCGCATGGTCATGACGGAGGCTCCTTGCTTCGGGTGGGGCGCACGCTAGCGCGCGCCGGGTTCAGGCTGGATGAATGGCGCCAGCGGCCGCCTCAGCGGCGCCGGCGACCCGCGCCGAGCTTGCGGGTGATCGTGTTGCGGCCCAGGCCCAGGCGCTGCGCGGCCTCGGCGCGGCGACCGCCGGTGTGTTCGAGCGCGGCATCGAGCAGCGCGCGGTCGAAGCGTTCCAGCGCCTGTGCGTGCAGGCCGCTGGCGCCTGCCGCCAGCTGCTCCCGCGCCCAGGCGGCGAGCGCGTCGTCCCAGTCCTGCGCCGGCGCGCGGCGCGCGGCAAGCGCGCCGTCGAGGTCGGTGGCGGTGATCGTGTCGCCCGGCGCCAGCGCAGCCAGCCGCCAGCACAGGTTTTCCAGCTCGCGCACGTTGCCGGGCCAGCCGTGGCCCTGCAGGCGCTCCAGCGCGGCCTTGCCGAAGCGCTTGGGCGGCGACTCCAGGCGCATGGCCGCGGCCTGCAGGAAGCGCTCGGCCAGCGCTGGCACGTCGCCGCGGCGCTCGCGCAGCGGCGGCAGGTGCAGGCGCACCACGTCCAGGCGATGCAGCAGGTCGCCGCGGAAGCGGCCGTCGGCGACCAGCGCCTCGACGTCCTGGTGGGTGGCGGCGACCACGCGCACATCGACCCGGATCAGCTCGCGCCCGCCGACGCGGAAGAATTCGTCCTCGGCCAGCACCCGCAGCAGCCGCGTCTGCAGCGGCAGCGGCATGTCGCCGATCTCGTCGAGGAACAGGGTGCCGCCGTCGGCCTGCTCGAAACGGCCGATGTGGCGCTTGGTAGCGCCGGTGAACGCCCCGGCCTCGTGGCCGAACAGCTCGCTCTCCAGCAGTTCGGCCGGGATCGCGGCGGTGTTGAGGGCGACGAACGGCCGCCGCGCGCGCGGCGATTCGCGGTGCAGCGCGCGCGCGACCAGCTCCTTGCCGGTGCCGGTCTCGCCGGTGATGAGCACCGACACCGGCGCCTGCGCCAGGCGGCCGATGGCGCGGAACAGCTGCCGCATCGCCGGCGTGTCACCGACCAGTGCGTCGTCTTCCACGCCGGGCGCCGGTTCCGGCGCCGCATCGCCTTCGCCGCCCTGCGCCAGCACGCGTCCGGCCAGCGCGACCGCGTCGTCGAGGTCGAACGGCTTGGACAGGAACTCGTGCGCGCCGCCGCGGAACGCGCCGGCGGTGCTGGCCACGTCGGTATAGGCCGACATCACCACCACCGGCAGCTGCGGGTGGGCGTGCTTGAGCCGGTCGAGCAGCACCAGGCCGTCGTCGCCGGGCATGCGCACGTCGGTGAACAGCAGCGCCGGCGGCGCGCGCGTGGCGAGCGCGTCCAGTGCGGCCTGAGCCGACTCGAACCCGGTGACCTCGAATCCCGCCTCGCCCAGCGCCGTGGCCAGCACGAAGCGCACGCTGCGGTCGTCGTCGACGATCCAGATGCTGGCGGTCATGGGTGTCATGCGCCCGCCACCGGCAGCAGCAGGGTGAACACCGTGTGCCCGGGCCGCGAGCGGTAGGCCAGCGAGCCGCGATGCTCGCGCGCGACCTGCTGCGCCAGCGCCAGGCCCAGGCCGCTGCCCTCGGCACGTCCGGACACCAGCGGCAGGAACACCTGTCCGGCCAGCGCCTCGGGTACGCCGCGGCCGTCATCGACGACTTCCAGCCGCAGCGCAAGCGCGTGCACCTCGTCACCGATGCGCACCGCGTGCTCGGCGCGCGTGCGCAGGGTGACATTGGCCGCGCCGGCCTCGATCGCGTTGCGCACCAGGTTCCAGGCCGCCTGCACCAGGCGGTCGGCGTCGCCGGCCAGGTCGGGCAGGCTGGGGTCGTAGTCGCGGGCCAGCTTCACTGCCCAGCCCGCGTCGGATTCGGCCAGCCGCAGCACGCGTTCGAGCACGGCGTGGATGTTGACCGGCGCGTGCGGCTGCGGCGGCGCGGGCGAGAGCAGGCGGTCGACCAGCTGCGCCAGGCGGTCGACTTCCGACCCGATCAGCGCGGTGAGCTCGCGCGACTGCGCGTCGTCCGCGCGCCGCGCCAGCAGCTGCGCCGCGCCCTTGAGCCCGGCCAGCGGATTGCGCAGCTCGTGCGCCAGCCCCTTGAGCGCGGCCGACAGCGCCGACGGCAACGCCGCGACCGGGTCCTCGCCGGGGAACTCGTCCACCGGATGCGCCTCGAGCAGCCAGCCGCCGTCGAGCGCGCCCAGCCAGGCATCGGCAAAGCGCGGCGCCGCGCCCGGGAACGCCAGCGGCAGCCGCCGCAGCCGCACCTGCTCCTGCGGCACGTCGCCGGCCAGCCAGCGCGCCAGCCCGTCGCCCTCGAACTCCAGCGCCGCCAGCGGCAGTCCCTGCAGCCGCCGCGCCCCGACCCCCAGCCAGCGCGCGAACGCCGGATTGCAGCCGGCCACGACGCCGTCCGCACCGGTCCACGCCAGCGGCGTGGCAAGGACGTCCAGGTCGGGCGGCGAAGACGGGGCGGCGGGCATTGCACCATCTTAGTGCAGCGCAGGCGGGCGTCGCGGACGGCCTCTTTCGGGAGCGACAGGGAGGGAGAGTGGCCGCTTCACCGCGCCCCCTTCGCGGGGATGACGGGACGGCTATCCGGCTGTCGCCGGGCGTGTCATCGAATACAGGATCCGCGCGTCCTGTTCGTCGAGCACGTCGTTCTCGTCGCCTCGGAAGTGGCGATGGAAGGCGCGCACGATGGCGGCGTGGCCTTCGCTGTCGTCCTGTTCGAGCGGGTAGCCGAGCAGGCGCAGGGCCTGCCAGGGGTCGAAGTCCGCCGGCGGCTCGGCCAGCGGCTCTCGAGGCCAGAGGCCGAAGCCGGCGTCGGCCAGGCGCTGCCACGGAAAGCGGAAGCCGGGGTCACGCTTGCGCGTGGGAGCGAAGTCGGCGTGGCCGACGATCGCGGTGCGCGGGATGCCGTGGCGCTTGCAGAGGTCGTCGAGCAGGCGCAGCAGGCTGTCGATCTGGGCGTCGGCGAAGGGCGATTCACCGTCGTTGTCGAGCTCGATGCCGATCGAGGCGGAGTTGACGTCGGTGATCGTGCCCCAGCGGCCGGGGCCGGCGTGCCAGGCGCGGCGTTCATCGGACACCAGCTGGTAGAGCTCGCCATCGCGCCCGACCAGGTAGTGCGCGCTGACCGGCCCGCCGCTGTTGGCGGTGCGCAGGGTGTCGAGGCTTTCGGGCACGCCGTGCTGCTCGGTGGCATGGATGACGATCAGGATCGGCTGCCGCGGGCCCTGGTTGGGCGACGGCACCCAGGTCGCCATCGGGTTGCGCGGCGGCGCGTGGCTGCAGGCGACGAGCGCGAGGGCCAGCGCGGCGAGGACGGTCAGGCGACGGATCGGCATGCGGGGCATTGCAGCGCGCGCGGGCGATGAATGCAACCGCAGCCGTCGAACCCGGGTTTGTGCAGCGGTTCCGCGCTCGCCCGGCGATTGACCGACTCTTGTTCCATCAACGCAGCATCGCCACAGGCGCATCCCGTGGCGGAGGATGATCACCGGCGCATCACCCCATGCGGCATGGACCGCGCGGCGGCGGTCATTCCAGCCGGAGTTGCCAATAGCCGACGTCGATCCAGCGTCCGAACTTGTGGCCGACTTCGCGCAGGTGCGCGACCTTGGCAAACCCCAGCGCCTCGTGCAGGGCGACGCTGGCCGGGTTCGGCAGCGCGGCGCCGCCGATGACCACGTGCAGACCGCACGCGCGCAGCCGTTCGATCAGCCGCGGGTACAGGCAGCGACCGATGCCGCGGCCGACCGCCTGCGGCGCCAGGTAGATGGAGGACTCGACGCTGCGGCGGTAGGCGGCGCGGGGCCGCCAGCGGGCCGCGTACGCGTAGCCGAGCACGGCGCCCGCTGCGTCGGCGGCGACCAGCCAGGGCAGGCCGTCGTCCTGCACGGCCGCGATCCGGTCGCACATGTCGCCCGCGGCAACTGCCTCGAGCTCGAACGTGACGATCGTCCGCGCGATGTAATGGTTGTAGATCGCCGCGACCGGCGCGGCGTCCCCGGCGCGCGCATCGCGGATGTTGAAGCTGTCCGTCATTGTCGCGAGGCATCGTTGGCGAAGGAATGCGCCGGCGACGCCGGTGCCCGATGGCGTGCGTGCTGCCCGGCTTCCGCCCCCACGCGATCGGGGAAGGGCCGGACAGCCATCGCGCCAGCCGTCAGATCGCGTAGTACATCTGGTACTCCAGCGGATGCGTCGCCGCGCGGAAGGCGGTGACTTCCTTCATCTTCAACCCGATGTAGGCGTCGATGAAGTCGTCGGTCATCACGCCGCCGGCCTTGAGGAACTCGCGGTCGGCGTCCAGCGCTTCCAACGCCTGGTCGAGCGAGTGGCACACGGTCGGGATGCCCTTCTCCTCTTCCGGCGGCAGGTCGTACAGGTCCTTGTCGCTGGGGCCGCCCGGGTCGATCTGGTGCTTGATGCCGTCCAGCCCGGCCATCATCAGCGCGGCGAAGATCAGGTAGCCGGAGTTCATCGCGTCGGGGAAACGCACCTCGACCCGGCGCGCCTTGGGGTTGGCCACGTACGGGATGCGGCACGAGGCTGAGCGGTTGGAGGCCGAGTACGCCAGCATCACCGGCGCCTCGAAGCCCGGCACCAGGCGCTTGTAGGAGTTGGTGGTCGCGTTGGCGAAGGCGTTGATCGCGCGTGCGTGCTTGAAGATGCCGCCGATGTACCACAGCGCGGTCTGACTCAGGCCGCCGTAGCCGTCGCCGTTGAACAGGTTGGTCCCGCCCTTGGCCAGCGACTGGTGCACGTGCATGCCGCTGCCGTTGTCGCCGACGATCGGCTTGGGCATGAAGGTCGCGGTCTTGCCGTTGCGGTGGGCGACGTTCTTGATCACGTACTTGGTGGTCAGCAGTTCGTCGGCCTTCTTCACCAGCGAGTTGAACTTGGTGCCGATCTCGCACTGGCCGGCGTTGGCGACTTCGTGGTGGTGCACCTCGACCTCGATGCCGACGGCTTCCAGCGTCTTGCACATCTCGGCGCGGATGTCGTGCAGCGAGTCGAGCGGGGCAACCGGGAAGTAGCCGCCCTTGATGCCGGGGCGGTAGCCGGTGTTGCCGCCTTCGTATTCGCGCGCGGAATTCCAGTGCGCTTCCTCGGAGTCGATGTGGAAGAAGGTGTGGCCCATCTCGTTGGCGTAGCGCACCGAGTCGAAGATGAAGAACTCCGGCTCCGGGCCGAAGAAGGCCTGGTCGGCGATGCCGCTGGACTTGAGGAACGCCTCGGCGCGGCGCGCGATGCCGCGCGGGTCGCGGGTGTAGGCCTGCATCGTGGTCGGATCGAGCACGTCGCAGGTCAGCACCAGCGTCGGATCGGCGGTGAACGGGTCGAGGAAGGCGGTGTCCGGGTCGGGCAGCAGCACCATGTCGGACTGGTGGATGCCGCGCCAGCCGCCAATCGAGGAGCCGTCGAACATCTTGCCGTCCTCGAACAGCCCCGGCTCGATGATCGAGGCCGGATAGGTGACGTGGTGCTGCACGCCACGCATGTCGGTGAAGCGCAGGTCGATGAATTCGACGTGGTGGTCGGCGATGAGTTTTTCGATCTGGGTGGTCATGGGGGGCCGTGGTTGTTGGGGATTGGGGCTGGGGATCTAGGATCCGGGACTCGGGACTCCGGGACTCCGGGACTCCGGACTTGGTCGGATTTGCGTCTGCGTTGGTATTTGCAAGGGGCGTGCCAAGATTTTACTGATGCAAGCATTTGATTTTATTGGCCATTCGGCATGCCGAGAGATTGAATTGCACTGATGTGGTGCAAACAAGCAGCAGCTTGCCCGATTCTGGTGCGTCGTGGCTTTCCGCTATGCTGCGGCGCCGTCACGCCACCGGGTTCCCGCTTGCGCGGGAATGACGATCCGATCAAAGACGGGGCGGAGCCTCGTCCCGAGTCCCGATCCCCTAACCCGCGCCCCCACCCATGACCGACCTCCTCGCCGCCCTGCTGCTGGGCATCATCGAAGGCATCACCGAGTTCCTGCCGATTTCCAGCACCGGGCACCTGCTGATCGCCGAGCAGTGGCTGGGGCACCGCAGCGACCTGTTCAACATCGCGATCCAGGCCGGCGCGATCCTCGCGATCGCGCTGATCTACCGGCAGCGGCTGTGGGACCTGGCGATGGGCTTCCTCGGCCGCGGCGCGCCCGCGGCGCACGATCCGGCCGGGATCGCGATGGACCCGGCACTGGCGCGCGACTACGCGCTCAAGCTCGGGGTCGCGTTCGGCGTGACCTGCGTGCTCGGGGTGGTCGTCAAGAAACTCGGCTTCGAGCTGCCCGACCGGGTGGAGCCGATCGCCTGGGCGCTGATCCTGGGCGGCGTGTGGATGGTCGCGGCCGAGCATTTCGCGGCCAAGCGCGCGCAGGCGCTGGGCGAACGCAGCGCGATCAGCTGGACGGTGGCGATCCTGGTCGGCGTCGCGCAGGTGGTGGCCGGCGTGTTCCCCGGCACCTCGCGCTCGGCGGCGACGATTTTCGTCGCGCTGCTGTTCGGCACCACCAGCCGGGTGGCGGCGACCGAGTTCGCGTTCCTGGTCGGCATCCCGACGATGTTCGCGGCCACCGCCTACGAGCTGGTCGACGTGGTCCGCAGCGGCGAAGCGGCAAACGAGGACTGGACCGCGCTGGCGGTCGCCTTCGTCGCCTCGGCGATCACCGCCTTCATCGCGGTGAAATGGCTGCTGCGCTACATCCAGTCGCACCGATTCACCGCGTTCGCCGTTTACCGCGTGGCGCTGGGCGCGGCGCTGTTGCTGCTGGTGCCGGCGGCCACCGCCACCGCCGGCTGATCAACCCCGCACGGCGCGACCGCACGTTGGCAGGCATTCCCCCGCACGGAGTTCCGTGGACATGAAGAACATGATGCTGCTTCCCTTCGCCCTGGCCCTGGCCGCCTGCGCGCAGAACGCGCCGGCGCCCGGACCCACCGGCGCGACGCCCGCCGCGAACGCGACTGCGGCCCCCGCACCGGCCGTGGCCGACACCGCGACGCTCGCCGGCTACCACTGGCGGCTGGCATCGGCCACCGACGCCGGCGGCGCACGCATCGAGGCACTGTTCCCCGGCGCCGACCACGTGCTGACGCTGGACTTCGCCGACGGCCGCGTCTCGGTCTCCGGCGGCTGCAACGGCCAGGGCGGACGCTACGACGTCGGCGACGGCGGCAAGCTGGAGATCGGTCGGCTGGTGTCCACGCAGATGGCGTGCGAGGCGCCTTTGATGGACGCCGACACGGCGATCGCCGCGCTGCTGGCACAGCCGCAGGCGGTGCATTTCGAAGAAGGCACGCCGCCGCGGCTGCGGCTGGTTGCCGCCGACGGCAGCACCACAGCGTGGACCGGCGAAGCCACCGCCGAAACGCGCTACGGCGGCGAGGGCGAAACGGTGTTCATGGAAGTCGCGCCGCAGCGCATCGAGTGCCACCACCCGATAATGCCGGACCACCAATGCCTGCAGGTGCGCGAGATCCGCTACGACGACAAGGGCGTCAAGCAGCCGCCCGGCGAGTGGGAGGCGTTCTACGGCGACATCGAGGGCTTCGAGTTCCGCGAGGGCGAGCGCAAGGTGCTGCGGCTGAAGAAGTTCGACAGGCCCGGGCCGGTGCCGGCGGATGCGTCGTCGGTCGCCTACGTGCTCGACATGGTGGTGGAGTCGGCGCTGGTCCCGGCCGACGACGCTCCCTAGGCGGCCGTGCCGTCCGCCGCGCTCAGGCGGCGTTGTCCGGATGCAGCGAATAGCTGCCGTGCACCGAGGCCTCGGCCAGCACGTGGCCGTGCATGGCGCGGAACACATCGCCGGCGGTGAAGCGTCCGGGCAGGTCGAGGGCATCGACGTCGAGCGCGAACAGGCGGAAGAAGTAGCGGTGCACGCGCAGGTCGTTCGGTGGCGGATACGGGCCGTCGTAGCCGAAGTAATCGCCGCCGAGGTCGGCGTCGCCGGCGAACCAGCCGGTGTAATCGTTCAGGCCCTGGCGCGCCCCGGCGGGACCCTTCGGGGCGCGCTTGCCGCCCTTGTCGACGCCGTCGCTGCAGCTGCCGGCGGCGATCTCGCGCACGTCGGCGGGGATGTCGGCCATCGCCCAGTGCACGAACTCGCCGCGCGGGTGCGCGACCGGGATCTGCACGTCGTCGCGGCCGGCCAGTGACGGATCGGTCGGCGCGTCGGCGTCGATGCACAGCAGCGCGAACGAGCGCGTGCCGTCGGGCACGTCGTCCCAGGCCAGCTGCGGGTTGCGGTTGCCGCCGAAGCCGTCCGGCGCGCCGAGGGCGTATTCGGCCGCGATCGGCCCGCCATTGTCGAAGCTGCTGCTGTGGATGCGCATGGGGTGTCCTCCTGCGGTCGGTCAGTTGTCCGGGTAGCCCAGCCGCCGCGCCACCGGGGCGAGCGTGGCAAAGGGTTCGGCCAGCGCCTCGCGGTACTCGCGCCAGCGACCGGCCGGGAACCGGCCCGGTCCGAGCGCCGGCGCCGGCGACACCGGCACGTCCAGGCTCGCGCCCACCGCCGAGGCGATGGCGGCGGCATCGTCGGCGATCCCGTCCAGGCGCACCACGCGGTGCGCCACGTAGTTGCCCTCCACCAGCGCCGCGATCTGGTCGAGCACGGTGGCCAGCCAGGCCGCCATCTGCGCGGGCGTGCCGGCTTCATGGCGGACGAAGGAGTCGCGCTGCAGCCAGTCGAGCAGCATCTCGCGCGGGTCGCACAGCACCAGCAGCAGCAGCGCATCGGGCAGCCCCTCGCGCAGGACCGGCACCAGGGCGTTGTCCCACCACGAGAGCCAGTCGATCGGCGCCGCGTCCGACGCCAGCCCGCGCTGCGGCAGCACGCCGCGCCAGCCGGCGACGACCATGGCCGCGTCGAGTTCGCCGGAGGCCAGGCGCGTGGCGGTCTGCGGGAACTGCAGCGGGTCCTGCGGCGGCTGGTCGCTGTTGCGGTCGACCGCCATGCGCTTGCCGAAGTTGTGCAGGAAGGTCGACACCAGCCGCTCGGCGCCGGAGCCGGGCGGGCCGTACAGGAAGACCGGGCGCGACCCGGCCACCTCGACCTCCACCACCGGCGGCCAGGTCCGGGCGTCGCCGCTGGCCGGCGGCAGGGGCACGGCCTTCGGGCCGGTGATCGCCTGCACCTGGGCCCAGGTATCGACCGCGTCGGCGTACTGCCCGGCGCGGTCCTGCGCGCGGCCCAGCCAGGCCAGCACCATGCGCCGGTTCTCCGGGTCGGGGATCTGCGGCAGCAGGCCCTGGATGTGGGCCACGGCTGCGGCCGGATCGCTGTTGAACAACTGCTCGATGATCTCGCTCTGCGCGGCCACGTGGCCCGGCTCGCGTTCGATGATCTGCTCGGCCAGCGCGCGCGACGCGGCGCGGTCGCCGTCCTGGATCGCCTGCCACATCTGCACGTGCAGCGGATGCACCGACTCCGGGACCGCCTCGCGCCAGCGCGCGGCGATGCCGGCGACGTCGCCGCCCTCCGGCTCGAACGACAGCCGCGCCGACCACAGCCCGTCGACGTGCGGCGAGGCTTTGAGCATGTCCTCGACGGCGTCGCGCGCCTGGGCCTTGTCGCCCTTGCGGCGCAGCGCCTCGATCAGCGCATCCATCGCCACGCGGTCGTCGGGCATGCCGGCCACGGCGCGCCGGAGCAGCGGCAGGGCACGCTCGTGCTGGTTGGCGACCAGCCACAGCTCGCCGGCGTAGCGCAGCACGTCCGGCGGGAAGTTCTCGTCCAGCGCCAGGCCTTCCTCGATCACCTCCGCCGCCTCGGCCGGGCGCTCCTGGCGGCGGATCACGTCGGCCAGCATGTGGCGGATGCCCACCGCCTTCGGGTTCTTGGCGACCACGCGCCGGAACGCCTGCTCGGCGAAGGCCAGGTGGCCCTGGGCGAGGAACGACAGCGCGAGCGCATAGCGGGTCTGGATGTCGTCCGGGGCGAGCTGGGCGCCGCGCGCGATCAGCTTGTGCGCCTCGGGCAGCTGGTTGCGATGCAGCAGGACCAGGCCCTGGATCGTCATCAGCCACGGGTGGTCCGGGTTGATGCGGGCGGCCAGCCGGGCCAGCCGGTCGGCTTCGTCCAGGTTGCCCTGGCCCAGCGCCAGCTGCGCCTGCATGACGTAGGAACGCAGTTCGTTCGGATTGAGCTCGACGCTGCGCTCGAGGGCCGGCTGCGCGTCGCCGGAGCGGTTTTCCGACACCAGCAGCGCGGCGCGCTGGTAGTACAGGCTGCTGTCCTGCGGCGCGAGCGCGATCGCGCGGTCGAGCGCCTGGTGCGCCTCGCCGGGCTGGCCGGCCATCGACAGCGCGATCGCCAGCACCCGCAGCGCCTGCGGATCATCGGGCCTGGCCTCGATCGTGGCGCGCGCCATCGCGATGGCACGCGCGACGTCGCCGCTGCGCAGGGTGTCGATGATCTCGATCTCGTCGTGCATGGTGGAGCGTCTTCTTGCGGCGGCTGGCCGGGAACCGCGCATTGTAGCGATTCGTCAGGAGGTGACCGGCGCGGCCTCCGTCGCCAGCCGCTGCGCCACCCAGCGCTCGGCGAAGCCGTCCAGGCGCGCGTTCTCGATGAAGCCGCAGTGCCCGCCCCAGTGTGCGATCTCCAGCCGCGCGTGCGGCGGCAGCACCAGCTGGTGGAAGTCGCCGATCGGGATCACCGGGTCGTCGTCGGCCATCAGGATGTCGGTCGGCACCGCCAGCGGCGCCAGCCGGTCGCCGGCGATCGAGTAGCCGTCGAAATAGTTGTCCAGCGAGCCGAAGTCGGTGTGGCGCTGCACCAGCCACTCGGTCAACTCGCGCATGTGCAGCTTGAGCGTGGCGTCGTCGAAATCGTGCTGCTCGGGGAACAGCCGGCGCTTGCGCTGCAGCGACTCGCGCCACTTCTTCTCGAAGTAGCGCATGTACATCGGCGTGCCCTGCTCCATCTGCAGCATGGTCCGCGCCGGATCCAGCACCGGGCACACCGAGGCCACGCGCGCCAGCTCCAGCCCGGCCGCGGGCGCGCGCAGCGCCAGCCGCAGCACGAAGTTGCCGCCCAGCGAATGCCCGGCCGCCACCATCGGCGTGCCCGGCGGCTGGAACCGGCGGGCGATGTCGCAGGCCGCGTGCACGACCTCGTCGATGCGGTTGGAGTGGAACAGCGCCTCGTTGAGGTGGTGGGTGCCGCCGTGGTCGCGGAAGTTGAGCCGGAACACGTCGAAGCCGCGCCGCAGCAGCTGCACCGCGGTCATGCGCATGTAGCTCGACTCGGTGCTGCCTTCCCAGCCGTGCAGCAGCAGGGCCAGCCCGCGCGGGCGCATCCCCGGCAGCGTCGTGTGCAGGCCGTGCAGGCGCACGCCGTCGCCGCCGTCGACCATGTGCCCGCTGCTGGTGGCGCCCAGGCGCTTGAGTCCGTAGGCGCCGCGCATGCGCCGCAGCGGGCTGCCGGCCAGGATCGACTGCAGGTGGCGGTTGCGCAGCCACGCCGGCGGCCGGTAGTCGGCGCCGTGCAGGGGGCGGGTGCCGGTGGGTGCGTCGTCGGCGCCGGTGGCGGGGCGCAGGGGTTCGCGCGACGGTGGCTGGAGGCCGGGCATCGGCGTGCTCAGGCGCGCGCGGCCGGCGCCGGTTCGCCCCCCAGTGCGGCGACGATGCGCGCGCGCGCCAGTTCGGCGATGCGGCGCCGGCCCTCGGCGTCGCCGGGCACGATCGGCGGCAGGAACACCACTTCCACCGGCCGCGCCGGCTCGCCGATCAGGCGGATGAAATTGGCCAGGAAATTTTCCTTCGGCTGGAACGCGACGACCGTCTGCGCGCTGCCCTCGCTGCCATAGCGCAGCGCCACCGGCTGCACCGGCGCGCCGGCCTCGACCGCGGCCAGGAAGATGCGGGCGTGGAACGGGCCGACCTCGCGCCCGTCGCGCGTGCGCCCCTCCGGGAACACGCCGACCGAATGCCCCGAGCGCAGCCGCGCCAGCATCACCTGCAGCACGCCGCCGAGCGACTCGGTGCTGCCGCGCTGGTGGAAGATCGTCTCGCCGCGCGTGGCCAGCCAGCCGACCAGCGGCCAGCCGGCGATCTCGCGCTTGGCGACGAAGCCCATCATCCGCTGGCTGTGCAGGGTGACGATGTCGACCCAGCTGACGTGGTTGGCCACGAACAGCGTCGCTTCCGGCACCGGCTCGCCGATCCGCGCCACGCGCATGCCGAACACGCGCAGCAGCCCCGACGACCAGGCCCGCACCATGCGATGGTCCAGCCGCGAGTCGCCGATCCGCATCGCTCCCCACGGCCGCATCATCAGCAGCAGGGTGACGGGCAGGTCGACCGCGAGGTGCCAGAGCAGGAACGGCACCCGGTACAGGTAGCGCCACGCGCGGACCAGCCCGTCTCCCGACGCCGGTGTTTCGGGTGGGACGGGGGAAGGCTGCGAAGTCATCCGGTCAAGATACCGGATGCCCGCGGCGCACGGAATCGGCACGCGCCGCACCCGGCTCTTGTGGGAGCGGCCATGGCCGCGATGGATTCACCCCGCTTCATCGCGGCCATGGCCGCTCCCACGGGGGTCACTTCCACGGGAACGGTGGCCCGGCAACGCTGCCGGTCAGCCGCGCCGCGCCACCACGGCCAGGGTCAGCCGCGACACGCAGGCCAGGCGGCCGCGGTCGTCCTCGATGCGGATCTCCCAGACCTGGGTGCTCCGCCCGACGTGCAGCGGGCGTGCGGTGCCGGTCACGGTGCCTTCGCGCACGCCGGCCAGGTGGTTGGCGTTGATCTCGATGCCCACGCACATGTGGGCCTCGTCCACGCACAGGTTGCCGGCGCTGCTGCCGAGGGTTTCGGCCAGCAGCACCGAGGCGCCGCCGTGCAGCAGGCCGTAGGGCTGGTGGGTGCGCGCGTCCACCGGCATGGTGGCGCGCACGAAATCGTCGCCGATTTCGGTGAACACGATGCCCAGCGCCTCCATCGCGGTGTTGCGCGAGGCGGCATTGAGCTCGGCGAGACCGGAGCCGGCGCGGAAGATCACGCCGGCGGCGCCGGCGCGCAGGCGGCGCGGCTCACTTGAAGGTGAACATCCCGGGACGCCAGGCGCGCACGTAGCTGCGCTTGGCGCCGTAGCCGCTGCTGCTGCCGTAGCCGATGCCAACGTCGCGCTGGCGGCGCGAGCGCATGCGCCCGACCAGCTCGTCGCGGCGGCTGTCCAGCCAGTCGGTGCGGCCGATGCCGGCCGGCTCGACGCCGCGCCGCGTCGCTTCGAGGGCGCGGTATTCGCAGAAATCGTCGTAGGCGTCGAGCTCGTGGCGCAGTTCGCGCACGCACAGCTCGATCATGATGGCGTCGTCGAGGAAGCCGAGCACCTCGACGTTGTCGGGGATCACGTCCTTCGGGTCGATGAAGTAGAGCAGCGCCGACATCACCCGCGCGCGGTCCTCGTCGTCCATGTGCCAGCCCTCGTCGCGGACCATCGCGATCATGTCGTCAAGCTGCAGCAGGCGCTCGCGGACGAAATCGGGGATATGGACCTTCTGCGCGTCGGCGAGCAGCTTGCCGGCCGCCTCCACGACCTCGGCGGCGGACTTGCCCTCGGCCGCCTTGCGCGATGCCTCCATCGCCTTCTGGAAGTGTTCGAGGTCGCGGTCGCTGAGATCGATGGTCAATGAGATCGACATGGGGGATCCGGTTATGGGTGCGGGTAAGACCGTGAAGCCTAGGCGTGGGAAAGCGCGCCAGTCAACAAACCTGAAGGCAGTCGTTGCAGGCCTCAGCCGCAGCGGAAGCGCTCGTTGCCCCAGTTGCTGGTGTAGCGACGGCCGCTGGCATAGCCGCTGCTGTTGCCGTAGCCGACGCCGAAATCGCGGCTGCGGGCAGCTTCGCGATAGGAGAACGGACGCGGGGAAACGCTGGCCGGGCGCGGGGCGGAGGTGGCGGGGATGCGGGTCTGGACGTTCATGGCGTGCTCCTGTCGGGGTGTGTGCTTTGGTGTGTTGGTAGACTACAACACCAGATCGATGGGGGCATGGGCTGGAAGTCATGGGTGGGGTGGGTCCGGGACTCGGGACTCGGGACTCGGGGCCGGGGAATCCGGAATCGGAGAGGCCTATTGCTTTTGATCGTCATTTCCGCGAAAGCGGGAACCCAGTCCCCCCGTATCGGGGACTGCGTTCGGGGGAGTGCCACTGGGTGATCAGACATTTGTCTGTCGAGAGCCCCGATTTCGCGGGAATAACGCAAGGCAGCCGTGGGCATCACCGGCGAAAGCTCGCGGCTTCCGCCGCTCCTACACGAGCAGAGGCGCGGAAGCGTCGATCCCGCGGACCCGACCCGGCCTGTCCCGGGTCCCGGGTCCGGAGTCCCGAGCCCCAGTCCCGAATCCCGAATCCCGAATCCCGAATCGCGAATCCCGAGTCCCGAGTCCCGAATCCCGAATCCCGAATCCCGGCTCCCTCAAAGAATCGGCGCCAACCCCGCCCCGAATGCCGTGAAGATCCGCGTCATCACCGACTTCAGCCCCAGGCTGACCTCGGGAAAATCCCCCACTGGCTCGTAACAGTCGCGGAAACGGGGGTCCGAGGGCGGCAGCGGCAGCGGGCAGTCCGGGCCGGGCATGAACTCGTAGCTGGTGGCGTAGCGCACCGGCCACAGGTCGAAGACCGGCAGGTGCTCGGAGACCTTCGCCAGCGAGTATTCCAGCCCGGAGAACACCGGCGGCCTCGGCCGGCGGGCGATGGTCCAGGCGTTTTCCGGGGCCATGTCGCGGCGGATGCTGGCGGCCAGCGCCCTGGCGAACGCGGGGTCGTCGATCACCACCGCGCTCTCGGTGTTGTAGTTGTCGCCGCGCGGGTCGAAGTTGTGGGTGCCCACCACGCCGATGCGCTCGTCGACCACCATCGACTTGGCGTGCAGTCCGAAGCGCACGCCGCCGCGCGCCAGCGGCACCGGCTGGTTGGCCGAGAAGCCCGACCAGCGCAGCGCGGAGTACTCGCGCCCCAGCGGCCGCCGGCTGTCGGGCGGGGCGGCCCGGGTGAACACCGGCGTGCCGTCCTTGCGCCAGTGCACGTCGAACGCGCCGGTGGCCTCGGGGTCGATCGGCGCGGATTCCGGGAACGGCTTGAACTCGTGGATCTCGAAGCCGAAGTCGCGCAGGTAGCGGCGCTTGTACTTGTACGACAGCGCGTAGGTGATGAAGGCGTCGGTCGCGGCCAGGCTGTTGGTCGACACCAGCACCCGCGGCGGGTCGTCGCGGTCGTGCAGCTCGCGGAACAGGTCCTGCGCGGCCGGCGACAGCACCAGGTACGGGGTCTGCAGCAGGATTTCCGACTGCGCCGAGGCGATCAGCTCGCGCAGGCCGTGGGTGGACGCGGCCACGTCGCCCTCGTGCGAGCGGCGGTGCTTGCGCGGCAGGTCGGCGATGAACTCCACCTCGCCCACCGGCAGCGCCGCCGACGCCAGGCGGTCGTCGACCAGGGCGTCGTCGGCGGCATCGCTGGCCATGCGCCGGGCGCGCTCGGGCAGTTCGAAGTCCGGGTGCGGCAGCGCCGGCACGCCCTCGCGCAGGATGCGCTTGCCGACGTCGACCAGCTCGGCGATGCGGCGGGTGCGGCGCGCGCCCCAGAACGCCTCGAAGTTGTCCGTCATCTCGCGCGTCACCGGCCCGGCCACCAGTACGTCGCGGTCGCGGAAGTTGTAGGCCGGGTCCCAGTCGTAATAGTCGTCCTGGTAGTTGCGCCCGCCGGTGATGCCGACGATGCCGTCGACCAGCAGCAGCTTGCTGTGCATGCGCTGGTTGAGCCGCCGCCAGCAGCAGGCCGCGGCGAAGGCGTACATCGGGTAGTTGATGTGCGCCCGGCCCAGCACCGGGTTGTAGATGCGCAGCTCGAAGTTGCGGTGCGCGCCGGCCAGCGCGGCCAGGGTGTCGACGTGCCGCAGCGCGGACAGCTGGTCGACCAGCACCCGCACCCGCACCCCGCGCCGGGCCGCGGCCAGCAGTTCGTCGAGGACCAGGTGGCCGGCGTCGTCCTCGTCGAAGATGTAGGTCTGCAGGTCGATGTCGTGCTGCGCGCTGCGCAGCAGGTTCAGCCGCGCCAGCAGGGCATCCTGGCCGTAGTCGAGCAGCAACGCGTAGTGGCGTGGCGACTCCGGCGCGCTCTGCGCGTAGGCGCGGGTGCCCAGCGCGCGCAGCGGCGAGGGCTCGGCGCAGGCGTCGGGGCGGTCGCAGGTGTCGAGCGTGGACTGCGCCTGCGCGGCGATCGCCAGCGCCTGCTCGCGCTGCAGCGGCGACAGGCTCGTGCAGGCGCCGCCGGCCAGCACCATGCCGGCCAGCAGCAGGCGCAGCCAGCGGTTCATGTCCCGTCGTCCGGCGCGATGCGCATGTGCAGCGAGAACACCACCTCGTCCGACAGCGCGAAGCCCCAGCGCCCCATGTGGTAGTCGTCGCGGTCGACGGTGCCGCGGGCGACGATGTCGCAGCCCACACCGGGATCGTCGCAGTCCGGCGCGCTGACGACGAAGGTCTCGCGCCGCTCCACGCCGCGGATGGTGAGCACGCCGCCCAGGCGCCCGCCCTCGCGGATCAGCGATACCGGATACGGATCGGAGACGAACTCCACCCACGGGTAGCGGGCGGCGTCGAAGAAGCCGTCGCCGCGGGTCAGGCGGGTGAAGGTCGTGCTGTCCTCGATCTCCACGTCCGCGGTCGACAGCCGCAGGCGCACCTGGTGCATGCCGCCGGACATCCTGGTGATCACGCCCTCGTGGCGCGGGAAATGCCCGACCAGGGTCTTGCCCCAGCGCGTCTTGAGGGTGAAGCCGACGCGCGAGGCCTCCTGGTCGATCTGCGTCGCGTGAACGGGGCCCAGCAGCGCGAGGGTCAGCAGCGCGACGACCGCTGCGGCGGTGCCCCTTCCGGTCACGGCCACCAGAACGCGGAGAGGGTGGCCGTCCCCGGTTCGATCCCGCCCTCGCCCTGCAGCGCCAGCACCGCGATCGCGCCCGGCGGCATCCCGCGATAGTCGCCGGACTGGCCGCTGTGCAGCAGCGCGGCCAGCCGCTCCAGCCCCGGGTTGTGGCCGACCACCAGCAGGCGTTCGACCTCGCGGTGGCGGTCTGCCAGCGCGGCCAGGGTGCCCGGCGAGGCTTCGTAGATGTCGTCCTCCAGCCGCTGGTCGACGTAGCCGACCTGTTCGAGCACCAGCTCCAAAGTCTCGCGCGTGCGCCGCGAAGGCGAACACAGCACCAGGTCGGGCACCAGCCCGCGTTCGCGCAGCCAGCGCCCGGCGGCCTCGGCCTCGGCGTGGCCCTCGGCCGACAGCGGCCGGTCGAGGTCCGGCTGCCCGGGCGCGGGCTGCTCGGCGTGGGCGTGGCGAAGGAGGATCAGTTCGTGCATGGGGGGCTCGGGGCTGGGGACGGGGGGTTGGGACCGGGGTTTGGCTTCAGCGTCGTGCTTGCAGGCTCCAGTCCCTGGATCCCGGCCCCGTCACTTTTTCGCCCACCGCAGCAGCGGCTGCCAGTCGTCCTGGTGGTCGCGGACCTGCGCCGAATGGTAATCGAACAGGCTCTTGCCCAGCCCCACCAGCACCACATAGGCCTGGCTGTCGCGCAGCTGGGCGACCACCGGGTAGGGCCACTGGGCGAGCAGTTCCAGCGCCTGCTGGGAGGCGTTGGTCCACGGCTTGAGCTTGTTGGCGACCAGCCCGACCCGCACCTGGCCGCGGCGGATGCGCGGGTGCTTGGCCAGCGAATTGAGGAACGGCACGGTGGCGTCGATGTCCAGCGACGAGGGCAGCACCGGCACCACCAGGGCGTCGGCGTGTTCGAGGTAGGCGTCGAGTTCGTCGCGCATCGCGCCGGCCGGCGTGTCGATGACCATGCGCTGGGCGTCGTCGGGCGCGCTGCGGAACCAGCCCTTGCGCGTGCCGTCGATCGGCAGCACGGCGCTCTCCAGCCCGGCCCGGCGCTCTGCCCAGCGCGTCGAGGATCCCTGCGGGTCCGCGTCGACCAGGATCGTGCGCTGTCCCGACAGCGCGGACTGCGCGGCAAGATGCGTCGCGATTGTGGTCTTGCCGACACCGCCCTTGGAACTGGCCACCAGCACTGTCTTCATGCGCTTCCTCCGGATCGACGAAACGATCCGCGAGGGTACACCGGCCCGCCGGTGGCCGCGACCGCGCGGCCGCGGACCGTGATCGAACTCAGGCAGATGCACCGACGCTACGCGATGAGCGGGCAGACCATGCACGCGCTGGCGGGCGTGGACCTGCGCGTGGACGCGGGCGAGTTCGTCGCCATCACCGGGCCGTCCGGCTCGGGCAAGTCGAGCCTGCTCAACATCCTGGGCTGCCTCGACCACGCCAGCAGCGGCGACGTGGCAGGCGGCGCGGGTGGACCCGATCGCGGCGCTGCGGCAGGAGTAGGGCTGGGGATTCGGGACTCGGGGAGTCTGGAATCGGAGGCGTATCGCTTTTGATCGTCATTCCCGCGAAAGCGGGAACCCAGTCCCCTTCGTACCGGGGGCTGCATCGGCGCGGAACGCCACTGGATGAGCAGGCATTCGTCTGTTGAGAGGCCCGCTTTCGCGGGAATGACGGAGCGGTGGCCGTCATGGGCGAAAGCTCGCGGCTTCCGCCGCTCCTACACGAGCAGGAGGCGCGGAAGCGCCCATGCCGCGGAACCGGTCCATCCCGAGTCCCGAGTCCCAGGCCCCGATTCCCGATTCCCGATTCCCGAGTCCCGAGTCCCGAGTCCCGGCTCCCGAGTCCCGGCTCCCGCGCCTCACCGCCTCGGCGCCTGCCACCCCGCCGGCGGTTCCGCGGGGACGCGGGCCTCCGCCAGCACGCGCTCGACGAGATCGCGTTCGCTGCGCACCGCGGGGTCCCGCAGCAGGCGGACGAACTGGGCGGCGCCGCCGTCGGGCTGGCTGCCGGCGATCCGGCCCCACTCGAGCATCCGCCAGTCCAGGCGCCGGCGGCGTTCGCGGGCGTCGGCCTGTTCGCCGGGGGTGGCGGCGGTGGCCTGCATCAGGGCGACGCCGATCGAGGTGCCGATGCTGGTGTCGGCGGTGTCGGCGGCCACGCGGGCGACGTGGCGGCAGTCCGCGCGGCGCGTGGGGGCGGCATCGAGCGCATCCCCGCGGCAGGCGTCGATCAGCGGCTGCAGCGCCGGCGCCGCCACCGCGGCGAGGATCGCGGCCGCTGCCACTGCGGCGGCGTCATCGGCCGGCAGCTGGTCGCCGCCGAGCACGGCGCGCTCCGCCTCGGTCTGCAGATGCGCGGCAAGCACGGCCTGCATCCAGCGCAGCTGTTCGTAGTAGTGCTGGTCCAGCCGCGCGTAGCGGCCGGCCTGCGGCAGCCAGTCGGCGGCGGTGCCCGCGTACAGGTCCGGCGCAAGGTTGTCGGGTTCCAGCTTCCGCCAGCGCGCCAGCGCCTGCGTCCGGACCGCGGCATCGGCCGGGGCGTCGCCCTGCAGCAGCAGCGCGTTGGCGACCACGTCGCTGCCGGCGCGCGCCGAGGCCAGCTGCCGCCACTTGCCCGTGCGCGGGTCGGCCGGGACGGCCTGCGAAGGCGCGTCACCGCCCGGCGCCGCGCCGGCCATCCCGGCCTGGCCGGCCATCTGCAGCAGGGTGGCGGCGAAGGCCAGGTCGCGCGGCTTGCCGCTGGCGGCCAGTGCGTCGGCGACGCGCGCGTACCAGGCGCCGGTCGCGGCCTGCGCGGCCTGCAGTTCGGCCGCCTCGTCGGCGTCCATCGCCCCGTCATCGGGCATCGGCACCTGCGCGGCGCAGGAAAACGCGGCCGGCAGCAGCGCCACCAGGCAGGCCAGGGTCCATTTCATGCGGGAATCCGTCAGTCGGGGGACCCCGACGATAACGCGTGCCGCGGTCGCGGTCAGGGCCAGGCCGGCGGCGCTTCCCGCCACGCGGCCGCGACCTCGGCCAGGGTCGCGCGGTCTTCAGCGCGCCAGTCCGGCAGCAGCGCCGGCAGGTTGGCCGGATCGTTCCAGCGCAGCGGCTCGGTGCGCACGGCGGCGGCGTACCAGCGCACGGCCTCGTCGCGGCGGTCGAGTGTCCACAGTGCCAGCGCCAGCGTCGGCGGTACCCACGACGGGTTGCCGAACGCCTCCGCGCCGACTTCGCGCCAGTTGGCCAGCGCGCCCTCGGCGTCGCCGGCATGGAACAGGTCCCAGCCCTGGTTCCAGAGCAGCGGGCGATACAGGCGGTGGCTGCTGCCGATCGCCCCGCGCACGCGTGCGTAAAGCGCGGCGCCGATGTCGGTCCGGCCGCCCGCGTAGGCGATGTGGGCCAGCTGGGCGGCGGCGAGGTTGGCGTCGCGGCCGTTGCCGTTCATCACCTTGAGCAGGCGCTGCTGGACGGCGTCGTCGCTGCCCGGCTGCAGCACCAGCGGGCGCGCGGTCTGCGCATCCTGGTCGAAATAGAATTCCTTCGGCGCCGGCAGCGGCCGGGCCTGCGCCCATGCAGGCAGCGGAAGCAGGAGCGGGACGAGCAGGACGAATGCGCCGAGACGGCGCAGGCAGGACAGATTCATTGCGACTTCATTGTGGCGGGGACCCCCTTCCCCGGCGCGCATGGTAGCCGCTGGGCAGCGCGGGTGAAACCGGAACCCCCGTGCGCCGCGGTCCCGCGGCACACTGCCCGGATCCGGGCGCGCCCGCGCCCTCTCCCGAACGCGGCCGCAGGACCGGCCGGGAACTACCCCGCTGCTACAATCCCGCGCCATTTTTCCAGCACCGGCGGGCACTTGCGCCCGCGACCAGCCCGCGACCCCCGGTCGCCTGCCAGACGAAGCCCGCCGCCATGACCAGCACCGCCGAACTGTCCTCCCCCGCCTCCGCCGGCACCGGCCTGACCCGCGGCGTGGTCGACGCCGACTACACGCTGGAAGACAAGTTCACCCGCACCCGCGGCCGCATCTATCTCTCGGGCGTGCAGGCGCTGGTGCGGCTGCCGCTGATGCAGCGGCTGCGCGACGCCGCCGCCGGACTCAACACCGGCGGCTTCGTCTCCGGCTACCGCGGCTCGCCGCTGGGCGGCTTCGACCTGGAGCTGTGGCGCGCGAAGAAGCACCTGGAAGCCGCCGGGGTGAAGTTCACCCCCGGCCTCAACGAGGACCTCGGCGCGACCATGGTCTGGGGCACGCAGCAGACCAACCTGTTCCCGGGCGCGACCGTCGAGGGCGTGTTCGGCATGTGGTACGGCAAGGGCCCGGGCGTGGACCGCTGCGGCGATGTGTTCAAGCACGCCAACGCCGCCGGCACCTCAAAGCTCGGCGGCGTGCTGGCGCTGGCCGCCGACGACCACGCCTGCCGCAGCTCGACCTTGCCGCACGGCTCCGAGCACGAGTTCGTCAGCGCGATGATGCCGGTGCTCAACCCGGCCGGCGTGCAGGACATCCTGCAGATGGGCCTGCTGGGCTGGGCGATGAGCCGCTACACCGGCCGCTGGGTGGGCTTCAAGACGATCGCCGAGACGGTGGAATCGTCGGCGTCGGTGGACGTGGACCCGTTCGCGCTGGAGATCGTCACCCCGGATGATTTCGAGATGCCGCCGGGCGGCCTCAACATCCGCTGGCCCGATCCGCCGATGGAGCAGGAGATGCGCCTGCACCGCTACGCGGTCAAGGCCGCGCAGGCGTTCGCGCGCGCCAACCGCATCGACCGCGTGGTGATCGACTCGCCGCAGGCGCGGCTGGGCATCGTCACCACCGGCAAGAGCTACCTGGACGTGCTGCAGGCGCTCGAATACCTCGGCCTGGACAGCGAGGCCTGCGCGCGCATGGGCATCCGCGTCTACAAGATCGGCATGACCTGGCCGCTGGAGCCGCAGGGCATCCGCGCCTTCGCGCGCGGGCTGGAGGACATCCTCGTCGTCGAGGAGAAGCACGGCTTCATCGAAGGCCAGATGAAGGAGTTGTTCTACAACTTCGACTTCGGCCTCGACGGCGGTCGCCGGCCGAGCATCGTCGGCAAGTACGACGAAAACGGCGAATGGATCCTGCCGTCCACCGGCGAGCTGACCCCGGCGACCATCGCCGGCGTGATCGCGCGGCGGATCCAGCGCGGCATCCCGATGGAAGCCGCCGACGCCGCGCACATCGGCGAGGTCCTGCACTGGATGCAGGAGAAGGAAGGCGCGCTGGCCCTGCCGCGCGCGCAGTTCCCGCGCGTGCCGCACTACTGCTCGGGCTGCCCGCACAACACCTCGACCGTGGTGCCGGAAGGCTCGCGCGCGATGGCCGGCATCGGCTGCCACTACATGGTCACGTGGATGGACCGCAGCACCGACACCTTCACCCATATGGGCGGCGAAGGCGTCACCTGGTCCGGGCAGGCGCCATTCACCGACACCCCGCACGTGTTCCAGAACCTCGGCGACGGCACCTACTTCCACTCCGGCACGCTGGCGATCCGGCAGTCGGTGGCGACCGGCGTCAACATCACCTACAAGATCCTCTACAACGACGCGGTGGCGATGACCGGCGGCCAGCCGGTGGACGGCACGCTGTCGGTGCCGCAGATCGCACAGCAGGTGCGCAGCGAGGGCGTGCAGGCGATCGTCGTGCTCAGCGACGACATCGACAAGTGGTCCGACCGCTCGATCTTCCCGCCCGGCGTCGAGTTCCTCGACCGCCGTGAGCTCGACGCGGTGCAGAAGCGCCTGCGCGAGGTCAAGGGCGTGTCCGTGCTGATCTACGACCAGACCTGCGCCACCGAGAAGCGCCGCCGCCGCAAGCGCGGCAAGCTGGTCGATCCGGCCAAGCGCGTGTTCGTCAACACCCTGGTATGCGAAGGCTGCGGCGACTGCGGGCAGAAATCGTTCTGCGTGAGCGTGCTGCCGAAGGAGACCGAGTTCGGCCGCAAGCGCGAGATCGACCAGAGCAACTGCAACAAGGACTACAGCTGCGTCGAGGGCTTCTGCCCCAGCTTCGTCACCGTGCACGGCGGCACGCCGCGCAAGGGCCGCAAGGTCAACGCCGCCGAGCGCCTGGCCGGGCTGCCGGCGCCGACCATCGCCAGCGACCTGTCGCAGCCCTGGAACATCCTGCTCACCGGCGTCGGCGGCACCGGCGTGGTCACCATCGGCGCGCTGCTGGGCATGGCCGGGCACCTCGAAGGCAAGGGCGCGACCGTGCTCGACCAGACCGGACTGGCGCAGAAGGGCGGCGCGGTCACCACCCACATCCGCATCGCCCGGGCGCCCGCCGATATCCACGCCGTGCGCATCGCCGCCGGCGAGGCGGACCTGGTGCTGGGCTGCGACATGGTCGTGGTCAACGACTACTGGACGCTGTCGAAGATCCGCGCCGGGCGCACGCAGGTGGTGCTCAACACCTGGGAAGCGATGCCTGGCAGCTTCACCACCCGCCCCGACCTGCAGTTCCCGGCCGCCGAGATCGTCGCCGCGGTCAGCCACGCGCTGGACGGCGGCGCGCCGCTGCAGTTCGACGCCACCCGCGTGGCCACCGCGCTGCTGGGCGACGCGATCGCGACCAACCTGTTCATGCTCGGCTACGCCTGGCAGCGCGGGCTGGTGCCGCTGTCGTTCGAATCGCTGATGCGCGCGGTGGAGTTGAACGGCGCCGCGGTGGAAATGAACAAGACCGCCTTCGCCTGGGGCCGGCTGGCGGCGATCGATCCCGACGCGGTGTTCGAGGCCGCCGGCATCGTCCGCAACGCGTCCACGGTGGCCGAGAGCACGCCGCGCGCGCTGGAGGCACTGCCGCCGGGCGAGTGGGAAAGCACCGAATGGGGCGCGACCTCCGCGCCGAAGGCCGCGCGCGACGAGGACGAACTGCGCCACGTGCCCGCGCACGGCGGCGACAACGTCGCCTTCCTGCCGCTGGACGACAGCCGCCTGTCGCGCTCGCTCGATGAACTGGTGAGCCGCCGCGCGGCGTTCCTCACCGACTACCAGAACGCCGCGTACGCGAAACGCTACACCGACTTCGTGGCGAAGGTGCGCACCGCCGAGCAGGCGAAGGCGCCCGGCGCGACCGACCTCACCGAAGCCGTCGCCCGCTGTTTCTTCAAGCTGATGGCCTACAAGGACGAGTACGAAGTCGCGCGCCTGTACACCAGCGGCGACTTCCGCAGGAAGCTCGAGCAGCAGTTCGATGGCGACTACAAACTGCACTTCCACCTGGCCCCGCCGCTGCTGGCGAAGAAGAATGCCAAGGGCGAACTGGTGAAGAAGGAATACGGCCCGTGGGTGTTCACCGCCTTCAAGGTGCTCGCCAGGCTGCGCGGCCTGCGCGGCGGTGCGCTGGACGTGTTCGGCTACACCGCCGAGCGGCGGATGGAGCGCCGGCTGATCGACGACTACGAGCAGACCGTGGGCAACCTGCTCGACACGCTCGACGCCGGCAACGCCGGCCTGGCCGCGGAGATCGCCGCGATCCCCGAACAGATCCGCGGCTACGGCCACGTCAAGGAAGCGCACCTGCACAAGGCCAAGGCGCGCGAGGCCGAACTGCTGGCGCGCTGGCGCGATCCATCGCGACCGGCCGGCCGCGAGGCGGCCTGAGGTGGCCGTTGCCGGCGAACGCGAGCGGCTGCCGCTGTTCGTCCGGGTCCCGCCACCGCTGACCTTCGCCGCCGCGTTCGCGCTGGGCCTGGTCCTCCAGCGCGTGGCTCCGCTGCCGCTGCCGCAGGGCCCGTGGCTGGACGCGATGCACGCCGCCGGTGCCGTCGTGGCCAACGCCGGCCTGCTGCTGGCGCTGGTGTGCCTGGGCATGTTCGTGCACCGCCGCACCACGATCCTTCCGGCCCGCACCGCGACGGCCATCGTCGACCGCGGCCCCTACCGCTTCAGCCGCAACCCGATGTACCTGAGCCTGATCCTCGCCTACGCCGGCCTGGCCGGGATGCTGGGAAGTCCGTGGTCGCTGCTGTTCCTGCCGCTGCCGGTCGCGACGCTGCAGCGGGTGACGATCCCGCACGAGGAGGCCCGGCTGGCGATGGCGCTCGGTGACGATTACGCCCGCTACCGGGCGCGGGTACGGCGCTGGATCTAGGCCTGCGCCACGATGCTCACGCGCCCTCGCCGGTCATGATCACCAGGAACTCGCCCTCGCCTTCGTCGACCCAGAACTCGTGGCGCATGCCGGCCGGGACGAACACGCTTTCGCCCTTGCGCACGGTGGCCTCGCGGCCGTCGAACCTGGCGCGGACCTCGCCGGCCAGGACCACGAAGATCGAATCGAATTCGTTGGCCTGGTCGACCGCGTCGCGATTGACGTGCATGCCCGGCTTCAGGCCGTACCACGCGGTGCGCAGGCCTTCGCCGTAGTACAGCGGTACCGCATGCCCGCCATGCACCTGGCGCCCGTAGCCGAAGCCGAACTTCACGATCTCCGGTGCGCCGGTGGCGAAGAAGTGGAACCAGGCCGGGATCAGCTCGCTGCGGACGCGATCCTTGTATCCGGCGCCGATGTCGACCGCCATCGGCGTCGGATCGCTTGGCCGCGCCTGGCCCAGGGTGGTGAGGATGTTCATGCGGCCGCTGGCGATGTCGCAGTACACATCGCGGGGCGCGGAGAAACGGGTGGCGTAATCGGCACCGGTTGCCGCGACCACGCGCCCGGTGCCCTGCCTGGGCAGCTCGACGCGAAAGGATTCCCCGGTATCGGTGACCTGCAGTTCGAATGCGGCATCGGCGTGCAGCTGCGCCGCGTCGCGGCGGCTCCAGTCCGCCGCCCATGCGTCGACCGCGGCGGCGATGTCGCAATCGGCGGCAGCCTGCGCGGGCGCGGCGAACAAGGCGGCGACGGCGACGATGAGGTGCATGGGGCGCACGGCGATCTCCCTTCGCGAATCCGTGCACGCATGGTTGCGCGGTGCGACGCCGAAGGCCCGTGCCAAACGTTGGCGAACGATGTCCACGGTAGGAGCGGCTTCAGCCGCGAGCTCTTGCTTTGCCCTGCCCTGCCTTCGCGGGTGAGGAAGCAAAGCTCGCGGCTGAAGCCGCTCCTGCAATGGCCCGCTCAGCGCGCGGTGAAGATCTTCGTCAGGTAGTCCGGCGTGCCCTCGATGCGCTCCAGGTGCGGGTAGCGCAGGCCGCCGTGGTAGTCGACGTCGATCGTGCGATAGCGGTCGAACTCCTTCACCAGCAGCCGGATCGGCGCCTTGTCGTCCTTCGCGGCCTTGATCGCGTCGGCCAGCGCGTCCTTGTCGTAGGCGATGTCGTTGACCGCGACGATGGTCATGCCGGTGCCCACGCCGGCATCGAACGCCGGACTGTCCCAGCGCACTTCGGACACCTCCCCGGACTTGCCGACGTTGAGCCCGACCGAGTAGATGAAGCTGGCGGCACCGTTGGCATCCTTCATCCGCGCCTTCTCGTAGGCGTTGGGCTCATCCTTGTAGACCAGCTTCCAGCCGCTGGCTTCCAGGCCACCGGTCAGCGGCGCCTTGCCGTCGAGGCGGTCGCGCAGGAAGGTGCGCCAGTCGTCGTGGACCACGCCGTCGAGCGCGGCGACCACGTCGTCGAAGGTGTAGGTGTCCTGCGTCTTCCACTCCCCGTCGTTGTCGCCGAAGAAGGCGCGCGCGAAGTCGTCGAGTGACTTCTTGCCGTTGCTGAGCTTGCGGATGCGCACGTCGGCCTCCAGCCACAGCATCTGGCCGCCGGAGTAGTAGTCCTCGCTCATCTGGTAGCCGCGATACGGCTTGGGCCGGCGGCGCGCGACGATCGGATCGTTGGTGGTGTCCTGCAGCGCGCGCCATTCCAGGCCCGGGCGGTTGTCGGCATAGGTCGCCGCGACCAGCGCCAGCGCGTCGCGCGAGGCGTCCATCGGCCGCAGCCCGGCACGCGCGGTCAGCACGTTGCCCCAGTACTGGGTCTGGCCCTCGTACACCCACAGCAGGCTGCCCTGCATCGGCACGTTGTAGTTGGGCGTCCACAGGTCGGCCGGGCGGCGGTACTTGCCGTTCCACGAATGCGTGTACTCGTGGCCGAGCAGGTCGGTGCTGCCGGTCTTTTTGTCCCAGCCGGTGAAGTAATCGGTGCCGACGCCGTTCTCGCTCGAACGCTGGTGCTCCAGCCCGTTGCCGCCCATCTGCCTGGACAGCGAGAACAGGAAATCGTAGTGGTCATAGTGCTGCGCCCCGTAGAGCTTGAGCGTCTGTTTCACCAGTTCGCGGTGCTGCTCGATGTGCTCGGGCTCGGCTTCCAGGTATTTGGCCGCGTCGGCGACCACGTTCAACCGCACCGGCACCTTCGCGCCGGGCGCCAGGTCGAAGGTCTTGAAGTAGCGGCCTGCGTACACCGGCGAGTCGACCAGGATGTCCAGCGGCACCGGCTGGTAATGCACGGTGCCGCCGTCGCGGCTGGCAACATCCAGCGCGCTGGCGGCCTGGAAGCCGGCGGGATACTTCACCGTCGCGGCGTATTCGATGCGGCTGGCGTAGTGCCCGGCCGGATACAGCACCACCGCGTTCCACTGCAGGTTGAGCATGTTCGGCGTCATCACCACGCGGCCCTGGTTGCGGTCGGTGGGCGTCAGGTACTGGTACTGCATCGACAGCGACGACACGCCGGCCGGCACGTCAACGTGGAAGGCGAACACGTCGAGCGGGTCGCGCGTCCAGTCCAGCCGCTGGCCGTTGGCGGTGATCTCCAGGCCCGCGATCTTGTCGATCGGCCCGGACGCGGCGTGGTTGCCCGGCAGCCAGGCCGGGAACAGCAGGGTCAGTTCGCCGGGCTGTACCGGCATGGTCTGGGTCACGCGGAAGATGCGCTGGGCAAGGTCCGTGGCATCGACCTCGATGTTGATCGTGCCCGGGTACGCCACGTCGGCCGGCGGCGGCACTTCGGCCCGTGCGGCGGTCGCCGCGAGCGGTGACGACAGGGCGAGGGCGACGGCGAGCGACAGGCTGGCGAGGTGCGATCGGAACATGCGGCGTTTCCTGCTGGATCGGGACAATCCTGCATCCTCGCGCGGGATGGGCCGTTCGTCACCGTGCCATTGGCCATGGTCGCGCGATCCGGCGCGCGCCGGCGCGCTCGCGGACGCAGGCAATGCGCCGCGCGCGTGGTAGCGTGCCGTCCCCGCCCCGGGAAGCCGCCAATGTCCCTGCCCGACGACCATTCCGAAGCCGCCACGCCGCGCCGCCCCATCCTCGGCCGCTTCGACGACCGCCGCATCGAGCTGCTGATCGGCTTCTGCGTGGTGCTGATCTCGGTGATCTCGCTGTTCGTCGCCGCCAGCGCCAACCGCACCCAGGAACGCCTGCTCGCCGCGAGCGTGTGGCCCAACCTGCAGTTCGCCACCGGCAACGCCGATCGCGACGGCAACGCGGCGATCACCTTCGACCTGATCAGCCGCGGCGTCGGGCCGGCGCGCGTGCGCTGGGCGGAAGTCAGCTACGACGGCCACGTCGTCGCCGACTCGGCGGAGCTGCTGGAGCGCTGTTGCGCGCGAGAGATCCAGGCCTCGGGACAGCGGACGCGGACCAGCACCAGCGGCATCCAGCCGCGCGTGGTCGGCGCCGACGAATGGATCACCTTCTTCCGCATGCGGCGCGAAGACAATGCGGAACCGGTGTGGAAGGCGCTCGAGCGCGGCCTGCCGCGGCTCGCGATGCGCGCCTGCTACTGCTCGGTGCTCGACGATTGCTGGATGCTCGACAGCCGCGAGGCCGAGCCGGCGCCGATTGCCCGCTGCCCGGTGTCCGGCGACAGCGCCTGGGGGCGCTGAGCGCCGCAGGCCGCGTCAGGCGCGCCGCAGCAGGCGCAGCCCGAACCAGTCGTCCGGATCGTTCCAGCGCTCCGCCACGCGCAGGCCCGCCTGTGCGGCGAGCGCCTCGAAGCCGGCGTCGGTGTACTTCTGGCTGTACTCGACCTGCATCGCCTCGCCTTCGGCGAAGTGGAAGCGATGGCCTTCGACGACCACATCCTGCGCGCGTCGGCTGACCAGGAAGGTCTCGATGCGGCCGGCGTCGCGCACGTACACGGCGCGATGCTCGAAGCCGCCGAGGTCGAAGTCGCTGCCGATGTCGCGGTTCAGCCGCGCCAGCAGGTTGAGCGTGAACGCGGCGGTGATGCCGGCCGCGTCGTTGTACGCGGCCTCGATCACGTCCGGCGACTTCTGCAGGTCGATGCCGACCAGCGCGCCGCCGCGCTCGCCCATGGTCTCGCGCATCGCCCGCAGCAGGCGCAGGGCCTCGGGATCGGTGAAGTTGCCGAGCGTGGAGCCGGGGAAGAAGACCAGCGCGTGGTCGGCCGCGCGCGCCGGGCGCGGCAGCGGCACCGGCCGGGTGAAGTCGGCGCAGACCGGCAACACCTCGACGTCGCCGAACTCGCGGTCCAGCCGCTCGACGCTGGCCAGCAGCGCGCTGCGCGAGATCTCGATCGGGGTGTAGGCGACCGGGTCGTCGAGTCCGTCGAGCAGCAGCCGCGTCTTGCGTCCGCTGCCGCTGCCGTACTCGACCACCTGCGCGCGCGGACCCACCGCCGCCGCGATCGCGCCCATGCTGGCTTCCAGCAGCGCCAGCTCGATCCGCGTCAGGTAGTACTCGGGCTGGCGCGTGATCTGCTCGAACAGCTCCGAGCCGCGGCGGTCGTAGAAGTACTTCGACGGCAGCCGCTTCGGGGCTTGCGACAGCCCGGCGAGCACGTCGCCGACGATGTCGTCGGGACTGGGATGCAGGTCGGTGAGCGCGACCGTCCCGCTCACGCGCCGTCCCTGGCCAGGCGCAGGCCGGAGAACTGCCAGCGCGCCTGCGGCGGGAAGAAGTTGCGGTAGCTGGCGCGCATGTGGTCGCGCGGCGTCGCGCAGCTGCCGCCGCGCAGCACGACCTGCCCGCTCATGAACTTGCCGTTGTATTCACCCAGCGACCCGGGCAGCGGGCGGAACCCCGGGTAGGCGGTGTAGGCCGAACACGTCCACTCCCACACGTCGCCGAACAGCTGTCGCAGGCCCGCGCCGTCGTCGTCCGCGGCCTGCGGATGCAGCGCAAATGCGTCGGCGAGGTTGCCGTCGACCGCCACACCTTGGGCCGCCTGCTCCCACTCGGCCTCGGTCGGCAGCCGCGCGCCGGCCCAGCGCGCGAAGGCATCGGCCTCGTAGTGGCTCAGGTGACAGACCGGCGCGTGCGGGTCGCGCGCGCGCCAGCCGCCCAGGGTGAATTCGCGCACGCTGTCTTCGTGCCAGTACAGCGGCCGCTGCCAGCCTTCGGCCTGCAGCAGCGCCCAGCCGTCGCTGAGCCAGAGCGCCGGGTTCGCGTAGGCGCCGTCATCGACGAACTGCGCGTACTCGGCATTGCTGACCGGGCGGCTGGCCAGCGCGTGCGCGGCCACCAGCACGCGATGGCGCGGCGACTCGTTGTCGTAGGCGAACTCCACCGCGTCCGGCCATGGCGCCGCGCCGGTTTCGGTAACGGCCTCGTCGCGCGCGACCCAGCGCAGCGGCGCGGCCTGCCCTGCGCGGTGGGCGAGGTCGTCGCGGTACGCCGGCCCCAGCGGGTTGCACCACAGCGCATGCTTGATGTCGGTCAGCAGCAGCTCCTGGTGCTGCTGCTCGTGATGGGTGCCGAGCAGGACGACGCGCGCGGCCGCCTCGTCGAGGTCGCCGGCATCGAAGCGCCGCGCCATGCGCGCGTCGACTTCCTCGCGGTATTCGAGCACCTCGATCAGCGACGGCCGCGACACCAGCCCGCGCCGCGGCCGCGCGTGCATCGGGCCGACGCTGTTGTAGTAGCTGTTGAACAGGTAGTCCCACTGCGGGTCGACCGGCGCGTAGCCGTCGCGCGCGCCGAGCACGAAGCGTTCGAAGAACCACGTCGTGTGCGCCAGGTGCCACTTGGCCGGGCTGGCGTCGGGCATGCTCTGCACCATCGCGTCCTCGGCCGACAGCGGCGCGGCCAGCGCGATGCTGCGCCCGCGCACCGCGCGGTAGCGCGCGGCCAGCGTCGACGCATCGATCGCGTCGCGTGTGTCGTCGGCGGCGGGGAACGCGGACATGCGCCCAGCATAACGGCGCGGGCGGAACGGCGGATGACGATGTGGTCACGGCGCGGGGTCCGCGGCGGTACAGTGGCCGGATGCAAGCGCACGCGCCCCTGACGCGGGAAGACGCCGCGGCCGCCTTCCTGCCGTTCGACGGCACCCTGTACCTGGACTGCGCCGCGCGCGCGCCGCGGCTGCGCAGCGTGCACGCGGCGGGCCTGGCCGCGCTGGAGGCCGACGCCACGCCGTGGACACAGTCGTTCGACGCGCTCGACGAGCAGGCCGGGGCGGTGCGCGCGCTGGCCGCGGGGCTGTTCGACGGTGACACCGATGCGGTGGCGCTGGTGCCCTCGGCCGCGTTCGCGCTGTCCACCGCCGCACGCAACCTGCCGCTGGCCGCGGACGAGGCGGTCCTGCTGCTGGACGGCCAGTTCCCCTCCAACCTGCTGCCATGGCAGCAGCGCTGCCTGGAGACCGGCGCGCGCATCACGCCGGTGCAGCGCGCCTCCGGCCAAAGCTGGACCGACGCGGTCCTGGCCGCGCTGGACGCCGAGTCGCGCGTGCGCGTGGTCGCGCTGCCGCAGGTGCGCTGGGACGACGGCGCCGGGCTCGACCTCGACCGCATCGCCCCGCGCGTGCACGCCGCCGGCGCCGCGCTGGTGCTCGACCTCAGCCAGAGCCTGGGCGCGCTGCCGGCGGACATCACGCGCTGGCGGCCGGACTTCGTGGCCAGCGTCGGCTACAAGTGGCTGCTGGGGCCGCGCGGCCTGGCGTGGCTGTGGGCGGCGCCGCGCTGGCGTGCGGAAGGCGTGGCGATCGAGCAGCACTGGTCGACGCGCGACGCGGGCGACGGCTGGCGCTTCGCGGTCGATGCGATGCCGCCATCGCGGCGCGGCGCGCGACGCTTCGACGCCGGTGGCCTGGACGAACCGCTGCCGCTGGCAATGGCCGGCGCCGGCCTCGAGCAGGTGCTGGCCTGGGGCGTGCCGCGCATCGCCGCCACACTCGGTGCATGCACGCGCGCGCTCGATGCCGCGCTGGATGCGAATGGACTGTCCGCGTGGAAGACGCCCGGCCACGCGCCGCACCTCACCGCGCTGCGGCCGCCCGCGGAACGGCTGGACGCGGTGTTCGACGCGCTGCGGCGCGAACGCATCGCCTGCACGCGCCGCCATGGGCTGCTGCGCATCGCACCGCACCTGCACGTCGCGCCGGACGACATGGTGCGCGTGGCTGCCGTCGCGGCGGCCGCTGCCTGACCCTTGGCGACCTGCAGGAGCGGCTTCAGCCGCGAGCCTTGGCCGCTCCCCTGCCGCCGCAAGGGGAGAAGCCAAGCCAAGAGCTCGCGGCTGAAGCCGCTCCTACGGGGTTCGTTCGGTCAGGCCCGCGCGGCGATTCGCAGCCCGCGCGGCGTCAGCATCCGCTCCACGGCTTCGAACACGCCCTGCACCACCAGCGCCAACACCGCCGCGGGCACGGCGCCTTCGAGGATCAGGCCGATGTCGTCCAGGCGGATGCCGGCGAGGATCGGCTGGCCGTAGCCGCCGGCGCCGATCAGCGCGCCCAGCGTGGCGGTGCCGACGTTGATCACCGCCGCGGTCTTGATGCCGGCCAGGATCGTGCGCAGCGCGAGCGGCAGTTCGATCCGCCACAGCCGCGTGCGCGGCGGCAGGCCGATGGCGGCAGCGGTTTCACGCAGCTCCAGCGGAATCCCGGTCAGTCCCGCGTGCGTGTTGCGCACGACCGGCAGCAGGCTGTACAGGAACAGCGCCGCGATCGCCGGCTTTGCGCCGATCCCGAACAGCGGAATCATGAACACGAACACCGCCAGCGACGGCAGCGTCTGCAGCAGGCCGGTCAGCGACAGCACCCCCTGTCCCAGCCGTGGCCGGCGCGCCGCGAAGATCCCCAGCGGCAGCGCGAGCAGCAGCGCCAGCCCGAGCGAAATGCCGACCAGCGCCAGGTGTTCACGCGTGCGCTGCCAGATGCGCGACGCGCGACCGCGCGTGTCGGGCGCGTCGACGCCGAGCCAGTCGGCAGCCACGTCGGCTTCGCTGCGATGTTCCAGCTTCACCTGCGCGTTGAGCCGCTGCATCGTCGCCGCGTCGATGCGACCGGCCATGCCGCGCAGCGCATCGACCCACGCCGGTACGCGCTGCGCGAGGTCGGCGCGGTACAGGTACACCGCCTCGTAGGACGGGAAGTAGTGGCGGTCGTCGTCAAGCACGCGCAGGCCGTAGTAGGGGATCTCGGCGTCGGTGCTGTACAGGTCGGTCGCGTCGATCGCACCCGTGGCCAATGCGCGATACGCCAGGTCGTGGTCGAGTCCGTCGGGCTTCTGCGGCAGGCCGTAGGCGTCGCGCAGTCCCGGCCAGCCGTCGGCGCGCTGCATGAATTCGTTGCTCAGGCCGAGCTTCAGCTGCGGATGCGCGCGCAGGTCGGACAGCGTGGCGATGCCCAGCGCCGCCGCCCGCGCTTCGCGCATGCCCAGCGCGTAGGTGTTGTCGAAGCCAAGCGAATCGGTCATGGCCAGCCCGCGTTCGGCCAGCGCCTCGCGCAGCGCGGCGTTGTCGGCGCCGGGCACCTGCAGCAACTCCTCGGCCAGGGTGCCGGTGTACTCGGCATAGGCGTCGATCTGGCCGTTCTCCAGCGCGCGCCAGAGGATGCGGGTGCCGCCGAGCTGGCGCTTGTGCTCGACGTCCAGGCCCTGTTCGCGCGCTAGCCCGGCGCCGATCTCGCCGAGGATCACGGCTTCGGTAAAGTTCTTGGAGCCGATGACGACGTGCGCGGCGGCGCTGTGGCGCGGCGCGGCCTGATGCGTCGCGTCCTGCGTGGCCGCCGTCGCAATGCCCGGCGTGGCAGCGATGAGAATCCCGACGAACCACAAACACGCCACGCCCGCCCACCAACCCCACGCCGTCATTCCCGCAAAGGCGGGGCTCTCAACAGACGAATGTCCGGTCATCCAGTGGCGCAGATACCTGACACCCGCGCCGGATCGCGAGGGCGACTGGGTTTCCGCTTTCGCGGGAATGACGGCGCGGGGGGCGGAAATGACGGCGGGGAAGACGCTGCGTGCCCGCAAGCACGCAGCCCCGGCCCATCGCCCCATCGCGCGCACCCCGCTCACGCACTCTCCTCCACACTCCGCTGCGCGGTCATGAACTCGCGCACGAACGGATCGGCCGGCGCCTCCAGCAGCTCGCGCGCGCTGCCCTGCTGCAGCACGCGGCCGCCGCGCAGCAGCACCAGCATGTCGCCGAGCCACGCGGCCTCGGCGACGTCGTGGGTGACCAGCACCACGGTCTTGTCGAGCGTGTCGAACAGCTCGCGCATCTGCGCCTGCAGTTCGTGGCGCACGATCGGATCGAGCGCGCCCAGCGGCTCGTCGAGCAGCAGGACCTTCGGGTCGAGCATCAGCGCGCGGATCAGGCCCACGCGCTGGCGCTGGCCGCCGGACAGTTCGGCCGGGAAGCGCGACAACGCCTCGAACGGCAACCGGCACAGCGTCGCCAGTTCGCGCAGGCGCGCATCAATGCGGGCGCGATCCCAGCCCAGCGTGCGCGCCAGCAGCGCGGCGTTGCCGGCGGCGGTCAGGTGCGGGAACAGCCCACCCTCCTGGATCACGTAGCCGATGCGGCGGCGCTGTTCGAGCAGGGCCTCGCGCCGCAGCGGTTCGCGGTCGAAGCGCACCTCGCCGCTGTCCGGCCATTCCAGGCCGACCAGCATCCGCAGCACGCTCGACTTGCCGGCGCCGCTGGGACCGATCAGCGCGGTGGTGCGGCCGGCCGCGATCGACAGGTCCAGCGCGTCGAGCGCAAGCGCGCGGCCATAGCGTTTCGACACCTGGCGCAGTTCGAACATCGGGCGAGGATATCGCAGCGGCCGGCGACGCCCTCAGCGCATCCGGCGCCACGCCAGGCAGCGGTTGTTCGCCGGCATCGCCACGTCGTCCACCCGCCGCAGCCCGATGTCGCGCGCCAGCGCATCGACCGCCCCGGAGTCGCGGATGCCCGAGCGCGGATCGCGCGCCTTGAGCCAGGCGTCGAAATCACGGTTGCTGTCGCTGGTGTACGCGCCGTCGTCGTTGAACGGCCCGTAGACCACCAGCACGCCGTCGCCGCCCAGCACCCGGTCCACGCCGGCGAAGAAGGCCTCGACCTCCGGCCATCCCATGATATGCAGCGTGTTGGCGCTGAAGGCGGCGTCGAATCGCCCGTCATCCGTGCCTGCGTACGGCCACGCGGCCGCGGCGACATCGAGCGCCAGCGGCGGCGGCGTGTTGCCGAGCGCCGCCTCGTCCAGCCAGGCGCGGATGCCCGGCAGGTGTCCGGCGCGGTCGGAGCACTGCCATTGCAGCCACGGCATCGCCGCGGCGAAGTGCACCGCGTGCTGGCCGGTGCCGCTGCCGATTTCCAGCACGGCGCGACGGTCGGCGAAGTGCGTGCGCAGCACCGACAGGATCGGCTCTCGGTTGTGCTCGCAGGCGGGTGCGAAGGGCTTGTCGGTCATGCGGCTGCGGAATCCCGGGTGCGCGCGGCTTGCATGCAAGGGTACCGGAGCAGGCGCCCACGCCCGCGGGTGCATGATGTGGCGATGGCTGCTTCCTTCGCCCCGCACACGCTCGTCCTCCCGATCGCGCCGGAGCGCTGGCCACCACCGCGGACCGCGGTCGAACTCGACGGCCTGCGCCTGGCGCCCAAGCCCGAACTGCACGTCACCCTGGTCGGCCGCGCGCTGGGCGCCGAGCTGCACGCGACCTTCGGCGAGCACGCCGGTGCACTGGTTGCCGCCACGCGCGATGCGCACGACTGGCGCTTCGAACGCAGCGGGCGCTGCCTGCTGCTGCGCAAGCCATTCGCCACGGAGGGCCGCGCCACCCTCGCCCACGCGCTGGTCGAGCTGGTCGACCTGCCGGCGATGGCGCCGTTCCAGCGCGCGCTCGGCAGACTGCTCGGCCGCCAGCTGCCGGTGCCACCACCGCACGTGACGCTGTACACGGCAGACCACCCGCAGGGCATCGGGGTGTCGAGCCCGGCGCGGCTGCGCGCGTTCACCGTGCGCCGGGTCACCTGCGACGAACTGGCCTGAAACCTCGTTCGGTCTCACCCGCTGCGACGCCGCTCCGGTCCACTGCCCGCCCATCACGAGGGGCGGCACATGGCACAGGCACTGGCCCGGAAGGTCGAGGACGAGGAGCGCGCAATGGCACTGGACGGCGGCGGCCGGCCCACGGGCGACGGCGCCGCGCTGACGCGGGCGCTGGGCCGGCGCTATCGCGACCGGATCACCGGCAGCTTCACGATCCCCGGCCGCGACGGCGCCTACGCGCCGATCCCCGACGACGTGCCGCCGGCCCTGCGCGAGGCGCTGCACGCGCGCGGCATCGACCGGCTCTACGCGCACCAGGCCGACGCCTGGCACGCCGCCCGGTGCGGCGAGCACGTGGCCATCGCCACGCCCACCGCCTCGGGCAAGTCGCTGTGCTACACGCTGCCGGTGGTGGCCGCGGCGATGCAGTCGCGGGCGAAGGCGCAGGCTTCAAAGGCGCTGTTCCTGTTTCCGACCAAGGCGCTGGCCCAGGACCAGGTGGCCGAACTGCTGGAATTGAACCGCGCCGGCGAGCTGGGCGTGAAGGCCTTCACCTTCGACGGCGACACCCCCGGCGACGCGCGCCAGGCGATCCGCCTGCACGGCGACATCGTGGTCAGCAACCCGGACATGCTGCACCAGGGCATCCTGCCGCACCACACCAAGTGGGCGCAGTTCTTCGAGAACCTGCGCTACGTGGTGATCGACGAGGTGCACACCTACCGCGGCGTGTTCGGCAGCCACGTGGCCAACGTGCTGCGGCGGCTCAAGCGCGTCTGCGCGTTCTATGGCGCGAGCCCGCAGTTCATCCTGTGCTCGGCCACGATCGGCAATCCGCGCGGGCACTGCGAGGCGCTGATCGGTGCGCCGGTACACGCGATCACCGAATCCGGCGCGCCCACCGGCGACAGGCACGTGCTGCTGTGGAACCCGCCCGTGGTCAACGCCGACCTCGGCCTGCGTGCGTCGGCGCGCTCGCAGTCCAACCGCATCGCGCGGATCGCGATCAAGTCCGGCCTGAAGACGCTGGTGTTCGCGCAGTCGCGGCTGATGGTGGAGGTGCTGACCAAGTACCTGAAGGACGTGTTCGACCACGACCCGCGCAAGGCGCCGCGCATCCGCGCCTACCGCGGCGGCTACCTGCCCACCGAGCGGCGCGCGGTCGAGCGCGACATGCGCGCCAGCCGCATCGACGGCATCGTCTCGACCAACGCGCTGGAGCTGGGCGTGGACATCGGCAGCCTCGACGTGGTCGTGCTCAGCGGCTACCCGGGCACGGTGGCGGCGACCTGGCAGCGCTTAGGCCGCGCCGGTCGCCGCCGGCGCGCGAGCCTGGGCGTGCTGGTGGCCGGCTCGCAGCCGCTGGACCAGTACGTGGTGCGGCATCCGGACTTCTTCGCAGACGCCACGCCCGAACACGCGCGCATCGCGCCCGACCAGCCGCTGGTGCTGTTCGACCACATCCGCTGCGCGGCGTTCGAACTGCCGTTCGCGGCCGGCGACGGCTTCGGCCCGGTCGATCCGGCGGTGTACCTGGAGGCGCTGGCCGAAACCGGCGTCGTGCACCGCGAGGGTGCGCGCTGGGAATGGATCGCCGACAGCTACCCGGCCAACGCGGTCAGCCTGCGCTCGGTGGCCGACGGCAACTTCGTGGTCGTCGACCGCAGCGATGGCGCGCAGAAGATCATCGCCGAGGTCGACTACACCGCCGCCGCGCTCACCCTCTACGAAGGCGCGATCCACATGGTGCAGTCCACGCCCTACCAGGTGGAGAAACTCGACTGGGAGGGGCGCAAGGCCTTCGTCACCCGCACCCGCGTCGACTACTACACCGACAGCATCGACTACACCAGACTCAAGGTGCTCGACCGCTTCGACGGCTGCGCGGCGGGCAGCGGCGACTGCCATCACGGCGAGGTGCACGTGGTGCGGCGCGTGGCCGGCTACAAGAAGATCCGCTACTACAGCCACGAGAACATCGGCTACGGCCCGGTCAACCTGCCCGACCAGGAGCTGCACACCACGGCCGCGTGGTGGCAGCTTCCGCAGGCGACGCTGCTGCGCGCGTTCGCATCAAGGCAGGACGCGCTCGACGGCTTCCTCGGCGCCGCGCACGCGCTGCACGTGGTGGCGACGGTCGCGGTGATGGCCGACGCACGCGACCTGCAGAAGTCGGTGGGCAACGGAGACGGCGCCTGGTTCGCCACCCGCGACGGCGGCGGGCACGGCCGCGCGCAGGATGCCGACGGCCGGGCAGTCACCCTCGACGGCGGACTGCCGGCCGACGGCGTGGTCGTCGAGTCCGCGCAGTTCGTGCCGACGGTGTACCTGTACGACAACTTCCCCGGCGGCGTGGGCCTGAGCGAACCGCTGTGGCAGCGCCAGGCCGAACTGGTGCAGCGCGCGCGCGAACTGGTCGCCGCCTGCGACTGCAATGCCGGCTGCCCCGCCTGCGTGGGGCCGGTGCTGGCGGTCGACGAGGCGAAAGCCGAAGCAACGCCGAAGCGGCTGGCGCTGCAGGTGCTGGAACTGCTCGCGGTGGAGGCATGACGTCCCAGACGCCCTGCAGGAGCGGCTTCAGCCGCGAGTTTTTGCCTTGGCCCCTCCCCCTGCGACGGCAGGGGGAGGTTGGGAAGGGGTGCCCACGGTTCGAGCTGACCCCCAAGACGCCCCACCCCGACCCTCTCCTGCCTTCACGGGAGAGGGGGGAAAGCAACGGCGAAAGCTCGCGGCTGAAGCCGCTCCTACATGGGCACGGGCGATGAGCGTCTCGCTGCAGAAGCTGCGCGCCCTGCGCCGCGACGTGGGCCATGGCGCGCCCCTGCCGGCCGCGAATGCGGAGGCAGGACGCCCGCCTGCGGCGCAGTCGATCGAATCCCTGCGCCGCCTGCTTGGTGTGCGCGCACGCACCGGCGTATCGGTTGCGCCACGCGGCCCGGCCGACCGGTCACTGCCCGGCACCGAGCTGGCGCCCGGACTGTGGTCGATCGAAACCCACCTGCCGGTCACCCCGCCGACGGCCGCACTGTCACTCGCCTTCGCCACCCGCCCCGCGCCCGCGCGCAGCCGCGGCGCGGCCGCCACCGCGCTGCCCGAGAGCGTCGACCCGCGTGACCTGCTGTTCTTCGACACCGAAACCACCGGCCTGGCCGGCGGCACCGGCACCCGCGCCTTCATGGTCGGCGCCGCGGACTTCCACCGCCACCCCGTGCACGGCGACGGCCTGCGCGTGCGCCAGCTGCTGATCGCGACGATGGCCGCCGAGGCCGACATGCTGCGCGCTTTCGCCGGCTGGCTGTCGCCGCGCACGGTGCTGGCCAGCTACAACGGCCGCTGCTACGACGCGCCGCTGCTGAAGACGCGCTACCGGCTGGCGCGCCTGCCCGATCCGCTGTCCACCCTCGCCCACGTCGACCTGCTGTTCCCCGCGCGCCGGCGCTGGCGCGGGCGCTGGGCGGACTGCCGGCTGGCGACGGTCGAACGCGAGGCGCTGGGCGTGGTGCGCGACGACGACCTGCCCGGCTCGCAGGCGCCAGCGGCATGGCTGCAGTTCCTGCGCGGCGGTTCCTCGTCGCTGCTGAAGCGGGTGGCCGCGCACAACCACCAGGACGTGGTGACACTTGCCCTGCTGGCGACGAAGCTGGCGGCGCTGCACGCCGAAGACGCCGCGGACGCCGGTTAACGCTTTGCACACGGCGCCACCGGCACGCTGGCCGTCCACGTCCCTGCTGGCCCACGGAGCATGCCGATGACCATCCGCCACCGCCCGCTGACCCTGCTGTCGATCGCCGCCCTCGCGCTGGCGCTGGGCGCCTGCACCACGACCGGCGATGACAGCGCCGCACAGGCACAGGCGGCGCAGGCCGGGAACGACGTCGTTTCGCCCGCGCCCGCGCCCGAACCTGCATCCGACGCCAACGCCGATGCCGGCGACATGGCAGCGCAGTGCAGCGCCGATGCCGCGCAGTCGTTCGTCGGCCAGCAGGCCAGCGACGACATCGTTGCGCAGGCCCAGGCCGCCGCGGGCGCGAAGGGCGCGGTGCGCGTGATCAAGCCCGGGCAGCCGGTGACGATGGACTACCGCGCCGACCGCCTCAACGTCGAGGTCGACGAGCAGGGCGCGATCGTCCGGATCAGCTGCGGCTGACGCCGGCATGGCCGCGATCCGCGCGCTGCCGTAACCGCCCGGGACCGACGCGATGCGGCGCAATGCCTGGCTCATCGTCGCGCTGGTCCTGGCCGGCCTGTGGGCGTGGTCGCAGTTCGGCGCACGGGCGCCCGCGCCCGCCGCCGCCGGAACGCCGGCCGCAGGCCATGACGCCGGTGATCGCGGACCGGGTCCCGCCTCGCGCGGTTACCCGGCCTGGCTGCCGGCCGAAGCCCTCGACACCCTGGCGCTGATCGAGCGGGGCGGGCCCTTCCCGAACCGCCAGGACGGCGGCACCTTCCAGAACCGCGAGCGCCTGCTGCCCGAACGGCCGCGCGGCTACTACCGCGAATACACCGTGCGCACGCCGGGCTCGCGCGACCGCGGCGCGCGCCGCATCGTGTCCGGCGGCCGGCCCCCGGCGGAGTTCTTCTACACCGACGACCACTACCGCAGCTTCCGCCGCTTCACCCCCGCCGAGGAGCCAGGCCAATGACCGCGACCGAACTCGGCGCGCTGCTGGCCGATGCCAGCCAGAACGGCACCTACTTCGTCGACGTGCGTGACCGCGAGGGGCTGGAGGACGCCGCCCGCGGACTCGGCTTCGCGGTCGCCGCGATCGACTTCGCCGGCTGCGACGACAAGGGCGAGGTACTCGAACGCTTCGCCGCCGCGCTGCGCTTCCCCGACTGGTTCGGCCACAACTGGGACGCGCTGGCCGACTGCCTCGGCGACCTGTCGTGGTGGCCGGCCGACGGCTACCTGCTGCTGCTCGACCACGCCGGCGCCTGGCGCGATGCGGAGCCGGACGATTTCGCCACGTTGCTGGGCATCCTCAACGACGCCGCCTTGCAATGGTCTGCGCAGAAGTTGCCGTTCTGGGCGCTGGTACCGCTGTCGGCGCGCGCGCTGGGCGAGGTGGTCGAGCCGGGCTGAGCGCACGCAGATCGCGACACGGGCATGAACCCACCCGCAACGCCGCCGTGGGCACGCCGCGTTTCCACGATTTCGTACGCGAAAACGAACGATTCGCTTACAAGCCGGCAGGCAACCTGTCCCGGCCATACGACGACGAGGACATCCGATGAAACACGCCCTGCTTCTTCCCCTTGCGGCAATCGCGACCGCCGGCCTGCTCGCTGCCTGCGGCGGGAACGACGACAGCGTGATGTCGCCCGACGCCGCGCCGCCGCCCGAGCAGACCACGCCGGCCGATGCGTATCCCGAAACCGGGACCTATCCCGAACCCGCGACGTCCCCGCCCGTGGACGACACCATGACCCCGCCGCCCACCGACGACACCCTGCCGCCGGAAACCCCGCCGCCGGCCGACCAGCCGCCGGAACTGCAGGACCAGGGCACGGACCCCACGCAGGGCTGACTCCTCCCTCTCTCCGGAATCAGCTCCTTGCCCACCTTTCCTCGCGGGGGAAAGGTGGGTTTTCTTTGTGCCGCACTTTCATGCTCTGCGGCGTGCGCAGAAAGGCAGCGCCGGTTTGATGATGGCGCGCGGATGCAAGCTGCGTAGGCTGCCGTACGAGAAGATCCCGCCTTCCACGCAAGCGCGCGATCGGATCATCACCCGACAGTTCCCGAATCGGGAGATTGCATGGCGACGACGGCCGCAGCCTGCAGGCACTGCCATGCCCCGGCAACGCGAGCCGGGCATCCCCCGTCGCGGGCCTTCAGTCTTTTCCGCGGCTGCCGCTGAAGTCGATCGGCTTGTCCTGCGTTTTCGGTTCGCTGGTCCAGGTGGCCGCGCGTTCGCGTTTGCACTCCGCGGCCACCGGCTCGCCGGGCCGGTCGGGGCGACTGGCGCACAGCGGGTTCGCATCCACCTCAGCATTGGTGTCGTGGTAGTCGATACCGCTGCAACCGGTGGCGGACAGGGCGGGGACAAGCACTGCAAGCAGCAACGGGAGGCGCATTGGAAAGCCCCGGATGGAGGAAGTGGATTTCATTGTGCCGCAGCTTGTCGTTCCGCGGAACGCATGGCGCGGCACGCATCGACGCGGCATTGCGTCGAAACACCCGGACACGCTTTTCGATCCGCGTCGCAACCGCGCCACGCGCCACGGCCGACTAGTTCCCGGCAAGCAGCCGCGCCGTCGACACCGCCACGCGTTCGGCCGCGTCGCCCATCGGGCCGTGGCCGCCGTTGGCGTACAGGCCTCCACCATTGGCCACGTTCGCGGCAACGTCGCTGGCGATCTGGCGGCCCTGGTCGAAGGCGCCGCGCACCGCGCTGTCGAACGCCGAGGCCACGTCGGTGGTGCTGGAGAACTCGCCACCGGCCACGCCGCTGAACACGCCGCGCGCCACGTCGGTCAGCCCGGTGACCGCACGCGCCACCTCGCCGATATCGACGGCCGAAGGCACCTGCCCGCCCAGCACGTTGTTCGACAGCGCACTGATCGTGCCCTGCAGGGTGCCGGCGTTGAATGCGCCGGGTACGCCCTGGGCGAAGCTGCTGATCGCCATGTTCGCCACCGCCTGCATCGCGGCGGGCATGCTGCTCGAGGCGATCGCGTCGTGTGCGGCCTCGCTCAGCGAGCCGCCGATCAGGCCCTGCGCCACCGCCGCGATCGCGCCCGGCAGGCCGCCGGTGAGTGCGCCCATGATCGCCGCGCCGACGATGCCCTGCATGTCCTGCGCGTCGATGCCCAGCGCCTGGCCCAGCTGGCCCAGCGCGTCGGACAGGCCGATACCCTGCGCCATCGAACTGACGGCGTTGCTCACCGCCTCCGACAGCGCGCTGACCGCATCGTTGACCGCGGATTCGGCCGCACTGGCGGCGGCATCCGAACCGTTGTCGCCCGAGCCTCCGACGCCGCCGGCGCCGTCGCTGCCATCGCCCATGGCCCTTCTCCTTCGTCGGGGGAATGCCCGAACGGTAGACCCGTGCCGCGGCGGATTGAACCTAGTGCGTACCCGAGGGCACGGGCCTGCCCAGCCGATGCGCTCAGGTCGCCGCCTCGGACACGGCGGGCGCGTCCGGCGCCGGGTGGGCGTGGCGCCAGGCGATCGCCACTGCCAGCAGCAGCATCGCCGCGGCGACCAGGTACGGCAGGCCCGGCAGGCGCAGCGGGGAGGCGTCGGAGACCACCCAGCCGAAGCTGCCCGCGTACACCGCCGGCCCGACGATCCCGGCCAGCGCCACCAGGCTCATCAGCGCGCCCTGGATCCGGCCCTGCGCACGCCGGTCGACCTGGCGCGTGATCAGCGCCTGCGAGGCCGGGTTGGCCGCGCCCCACAGCGCCGCGATCGGCACGCCGACCAGGAACAGCCAGCCCTCCGGCGCCAGCCCGGACACGGTGAAGCCCAGCGCACCGCAGCCCAGCGCCAGCAGCAAGGTGCGCCGCTCGCCGAACCGCCGGACCATCGGCCCCACCAGCCCGGCGTTGACCACGATCGCCATGAAGCCGACGAACGCCAGCACGTAGCCGACCTCCTTCTGCCCCCAGCCGTAGCGGTAATCGCCGTAGAGCACGAACACGCTCGGGTGCGCGTACTGCGCGAAGCCGGAGATGAACACCACCGCGGCCAGCCCCAGCACCTGCGGCTGGCTGCGCAGCAGCTTCAGCGACCCCAGCGGGTTGGCGTGCGACCAGTCCACGCGCGCGCTGCGGCATTCGGGCGGCAGCGATTCGGGCAGCACGAACAGGCCATAGCAGAAGTTGAGCAGCGCCATGCCCGCGGCGAACCAGAACGGCAGGCGCAGGTCGATGTCGCCGAGCACGCCGCCAACCAGGGGGCCGGCGATGAAACCCACGCCGAACGCCGCGCCGATCATGCCGTAGCCCTTCGCGCGCTCGGCGTGGCTGGTGACATCGGCGATGTAGGCGTTGGCGGTGCTGAAGCTGGCCGCGGTCACCGCCGAGACCACGCGCCCGACCAGCAGCCAGGCCAGCGACGGTGCCAACGCCATGAACACGAAGTCCGCGCCCAACCCCAGGCACGAAAGCAGGATCACCGGACGCCGGCCGAAACGATCCGACAGCGCACCCTGGATCGGCGCGCACACGAACTGGATCGCCGCGAACAGCACCCCGAACACGCCGACCCACCAGGCCGCCTTCGACACGTTGCCGCCGACGAACTGCTCCACCAGGTGCGGCAGCACCGGGATGATCACGCCGAAGGCCAATACGTCGACCAGCACGGTGACGAAGATGAAGGCGAGCGCGGCGCGACGCGGCGGCGCGGCTGTGGCGGAGTCGGCCACCGGCGGGTCCACGGAAGGAAAGCGGCGCGCAGTCTACGCCGCGCGCGCCGGCGCGAGAACCCGCCGGCCCTGCGGAAGCAGTCTGCGCCGGGCGGGCTCTAGCGCCCGGTCTTGTCGAGGAAGCGCAGGAACTCGGCGCGCGTGCGCGCATCGTCGCGGAAGCCGCCGAGCATCTTCGAGGTCACCATGCTCACCCCGCGCTTGTGGATGCCGCGCGTGGTCATGCACTCGTGGCTGGCCTCGACCACCACGCCGACGCCGCGCGGCGCCAGCACGTGCTGGATGCAATGCGCGATCTGCGCGGTCATCTTCTCCTGCACCTGGAAGCGGCGCGCGTAGGTTTCCACCACGCGCGCGAGCTTGCTGATGCCCACCACCTTGCCGTCGGGCAGGTAGCCCACGTGGGCCTTGCCGATGATCGGCGCCATGTGGTGCTCGCAATGGCTCTCGAACTCGATGTCGCGCAGCACGATCATCTCGTCGTAGCCGGCGACCTCCTCGAACGTGCGCTCCAGGTACTCGCGCGGATCATCAGCGTAACCGCTGAACCAGTCGCCGTAGGCGTTGACCACGCGCTTGGGCGTGTCGAGCAGGCCTTCGCGCTGCGGGTCCTCACCGGCCCAGCGCAGCAGCGTGCGCACCGCGTCCTCGGCCTGGGCGCGGCCGATGCCGTTGCGTTGCTCGTCGTTGTCGGCCATGGACGGGTTCCTGCACAGGGGACGCGCATGGTACCGCGCCGGCACTGCCGTGCTCAGTGACCATGGTGAAAGCGCACGCCGCCTGCGCCGTCGTCGTGATGGCGCCAGGCGTCGCGGACCGCGCCGCGCGCTTCGGTCCACTGCAGCCGCGAATCGTCGCGGCAGCGCAGCCAGTCGGCGGCAAGCTGCGCTTCGACGTCCTCGAAACGCGTACCGGGATGCGCGTCACGCGCGCGGTGGCCGTAGAGGTAGGCGGGCGCGTAGTCGGTCCAGCTGCGGCCACTGGAGTAGTACGGGGCGTCGCGGAAGGTGGCGCGGTAGTACGACTCGTCGTAACCGTCCTGCGGCAGGTCGTGCTTGAGTGACTTTCTCTGCATGGTCACGCCATGGGGCCTGGCGGTGGGTGGTACATGGACGGCCTGGCTGGCCGTCTTCGCGTTGTGTGCGGCGGGAGCGACTGCCGCAGGCGCAGGCTAGCGACAGCATGGTCGCGTGATCGTGAAGCCGGTCCCGCCCGACCGTGACCATCCGCATGCTCGCCAGGGCCGCCGCGCCGCCACAATGCAGGCTCACCCATGGAGAGACCACGATGCGCCTGACGCCTACCCGCCGACCCCTCGTCGTTGCCCTCGCACTGGCCCTGCCGCTGGGCCTGGTCGCCTGCACGCAGCCGTCCACCGAGGCCCCGACCGCCGCCGCCGAAGACACCGCCGCCAGCGCCGCCGGGCAGCAGGACGAAACCGCGCGCCTGAACGCCTGGTTCGACAAGAAGTACGAGGAACAGCTGCAGTTCAACCCCTCGCAGCTGACCTTCCTCGGCCGCAAGGAACTGTACGACCAGGTCGAGGACGTGTCCGAAGCCGGCATCCGCAAGCAGGTGGCGTGGCAGCAGGATTCCGTGCGGGAGATGGAGGCGGACTTCGACTACGACAAGCTCGACCCCGGCGCGCAGCTGTCGTGGGACCTGTGGAAGGAGCAGGCCGAGCTTGCCCAGGAAGGTCTGGCGTTCCTGGAGGACGGCTATCCGTTCGAGCAGATGTTCGGCATGCAGAGCCAGGCGCCGACGTTCATGATCAACTTCCACAAGGTCGACGAGGAGTCCGACTACGTCGCCTACGTCGCGCGCCTGCGCAAGCTCGGGGTGATGTTCGACCAGCTGCTTGAACGCGCACGCGCGTCGTCGGCCAAGGACATCCGCCCGCCGAAGTTCGCCTACGAGGGCGTGATCGACCAGTCGCGCAAGGTCATCAGCGGCGCGCCCTTCGACGACGGCAAGGACAGCGCACTGTGGGCCGACGCGCAGGCCAAGGCGGACGCGCTGGCGAAGGACGGCAAGGTCACCGACGAGCGCGCCGCCGAGCTGAAGGACGAGGCACGCAAGGCGCTGCTCGAGGACGTCAAGCCGGCCTACGAACGCATCATCGCCTTCGCCGAGTCCGAGCTGCCCAAGGCCGCCGAGAACGCCACCGGCGTCGGCACGACCCACCCCAACGGCGCGGCGTACTACGCCTTCAAGCTCAAGCAGAGCACCTCCACCGACATGACGCCGGACCAGGTCCACGAACTCGGCCTGTCGGAGGTCAAGCGCCTGCGCGGCGAGCTGGAGGCGCTGCAGAAGCAGATCGGCTTCGAGGGCGACCTGCAGGCCTTCTTCAAGCACGTGCAGGACGACCCCGCGCGCCTGTTCCCCAACACCGACGCCGGCCGCCAGGCCTACATCGACGAGGCCACGCAGAAGATCGACAACATCAAGCAGCACCTGCCCGAGTACTTCGGCCTGCTGCCCAAGGCCGACCTGGTGGTCAAGCGCGTGGAGGCCTTCCGCGAGCAGGACGGCGCCGCGCAGCACTACTACCCCGGCACGCCCGACGGCTCGCGCCCCGGCATCTACTACGCGCACCTGTCGGACATGAACTCGATGCCGAAGACCGAGCTGGAGGTGATCGCGTACCACGAGGGCATCCCCGGCCACCACATGCAGATTTCCATCGCGCAGGAACTCACCGGCCTGCCGGTCTTCCGCACCCAGCAGTTCAACACCGCCTACAACGAAGGCTGGGGCCTGTACGCCGAATGGCTGGCCAAGGAGATGCCCGGCACGTACGAGGATCCGTATTCCGAATACGGCCGCCTGATGTCGGAGATGTGGCGCGCGATCCGCCTGGTGGTCGACACCGGCCTGCACACCAAGGGCTGGACCGAGCAGCAGGCGGTGGACTACTTCCGCGCCAACAGCTCGGTGCCGGACGCGGCGATCAGGTCCGAGATCCAGCGCTACCTGGTCGCCCCCGGCCAGGCGACCGCGTACAAGGTCGGCATGATCAAGATCCAGGACCTGCGCAGGAAGGCCGAGTCCGAGCTTGGCGACAAGTTCGACATCCGCGGCTTCCACGACGCCGTGCTCGGCGGCGGCGCGATGCCGCTGGACCTGCTCGAACGTCGCGTCGACCGCTGGATCGCGGAAAAGAAGGACGCGGCCTGACGCGCCGAACGGTGCCGATGCGAAAGGCCGGGCACATGCCCGGCCTTTTTCTGTCGCCAGCGGCCGCTCCCACGGGTCCGCGATCCACGCCTGCGATGATGCACGCATGACCACGTCCCCCGCCTTCGCATCGCTCCCGCTCCCGCCCGCCCTGCTGCAGGGCGTCGACGCGCTCGGCTACGCATCGATGACCCCGGTCCAGGCGCAGGCGCTGCCGCCGATCCTCGAAGGGCGCGACGTGATCGCGCAGGCGCCCACCGGCAGCGGCAAGACCGCGGCGTTCGGGCTGGGCCTGCTGCATCGCCTCGACCCCGCGAACGGCGACACCCAGGCGCTGGTGCTGTGTCCCACGCGCGAACTGGCCGACCAGGTCGGCAAGCAGGTGCGCCGGCTCGCCAGCGGCATCCCCAACGTCAAGGTGTCGATCCTGTGCGGCGGCATCCCGCTCGCGCCGCAGCTGGCCTCGCTCGCGCACGCGCCGCACGTGGTGGTCGGCACGCCCGGGCGGGTGCAGGAGCTGGTGGCCAGGGGCGCGCTGTCGCTGAAGGCCGTGCGCACGCTGGTGCTGGACGAAGCCGACCGCATGCTCGACATGGGCTTCGAGGACGCGATCCGCGACCTGGTCAGGCGCACGCCGAAGGACCGCCAGGGCCTGCTGTTCTCGGCCACCTTCCCCGACGCGATCCGCACGCTGGGCAAGGCGATGCTGCGCGACGCGCTGGAAGTGAGCATCGACGGCGGCGCGCAGCCCGCCGCAATCGAACAACTCTTTTACGAAGCCGACCCCGCGCGCCGCGCGCCGCTGCTGGCCGCGCTGCTGCTGCGCCATCGCCCGGAATCGGCGGTGGTGTTCTGCAACACCCGCGCCGACACCGTCGAGGTGGTCGGCTCGCTCGCCCACTACGGCTTCTCCGCGCTCGCCCTGCACGGCGACATGGAGCAGCGCGACCGCGACGAGGTGCTGGTGCAGTTCGCCAACCGCAGCTGCAGCGTGCTGGTGGCCAGCGACGTCGCCGCGCGCGGACTGGACGTGGAGGACATCGGCGCGGTGGTGAACTACGAGCTGCCCACCGACGCCGACACCTACCTGCACCGCATCGGCCGCACGGGGCGCGCCGGACGCGCCGGCCTGGCCCTGAGCCTGTGTGTGCCGCGCGAGTTGCCGCGCGCCGCCGCCATCGCCGAACGCCAGGGCCAGCCGCTGCGCTGGGACACGCTGCAGCCGCTGGCCGGCAAGGCGGGCAACGTGCCGGCCGCGGCGATGGCCACGCTGCGCATCGACGCCGGCCGCGGCGACAAGCTGCGGCCCGGCGACATCGTCGGCGCCCTGACCGGCGAGGCCGGGCTGCACAAGGATGCGATCGGCAAGATCGCCGTGTTCGCCACGCGCAGCTACGTGGCGATCACCCGGGCAAAGGCCGGACAGGCGCTGGAACGCTTGCGCGCGGGCAGGATCAAGGGCCGCAAGTTCCGCGTGCAGCGGCTGTAGGTCGCGAACCCTTCACCAAGCGCTACCGTGGCCTGAGCCCTTGTGGGAGCGACTTCAGCGGCGCGATGCCGCTGGACCTGCTCGAACGCCGCGTCGACCGCTGGATCGAAGGCCGCAAGAGCGCCGCGGCCTGACCGCGGCTATGCGCAATGCGAACGAAAGGCCGGGCAATGCCGGCCTTTTCGTGTGCGGCCATGGCCGGCGGGGGCCAGGACCGGCAGGCGGCGAATCCTCACCCGGGCAGCGGGATGTCCGCGGCTTCCAGCAGCATGTCCAGCTGGGCACATGACGCCGGCTCGTGGGACAGCACGATGCCGACGATGTTCGCGCCGGGCGCCGCCAGTTCACGCTCGAGTTCGGCGTCGCTTTCGTGGGTGGCGGGCAGCCCGGTGCCGTCGTCGCCCGCCGCGTCGATCGTGCGGTGCGCCAGTTCGACCACGAACTTCAGTTCACCGCTGTCGGCAAGCGTGTTGAACCATGCGATCGCCTGTTCCACCGACAGCCCCTGCTGCTGCGCGTAGTGCAGCAGGAAGGGAACCGGGCTGACGGCGTTGCCGGTGGTGTTGAACAGCTCCGCCGCCGCGGCATCCGACAGGTTGGATGCGGCCAGGAATTCGCGCATCGCATCGGTTTCGAAGCGGTTGTTGTGCCGCGCCTGCTCGAGCGCGCCCAGGCCGACGTAGGACAGCGCGGCCACCGCCCAGCCCACCGGACCCAGCCAGGTTCCCGCGCCCAGCAGCCCCGCGAGCACGCCACCCGCGGCCGTGGCATGCAGGACACCGCCCGGCACGTCGCCGTCGCCGAATGCCTGGATCGCCTGCCAGGTATCGCTGGCGATGCCGACCGCGGCCAGCAGGCGCCCGACCCCGGCGTTGCCCAGCCCGTACTTGCCGACCAGGCTGCCGCCGGCGATGACCTCGGCGTTCACCGCCACGCCGATCAGCGCCTTGGCGGAGAAGTTGGCGCCCTTCATGAATTCCAGGTTGCCGATCGCGGCATCGAGGAACGTTTCCACCCGCGGGTCGTCGACCTGCAGGTCATTGGCGTTCATGAACGCACTGCCGGAAGCGGACAGCGCCAGGCCGCGGAAGACCTGGCCCGCCGCGTCGTCGGCGCTGAACCCGTCGATGTCGTTCAAGGCCCCGTTGAGCGTGCGCTGCGCGGCTTGCTGCTGCGCCTGGTCGCCGGCCAGCGCGGGCGCGGCCTCGACCAGCGCGGCCACCGCGCCCTCCAGCGCCGCCGGGTCGACGCCCAGCGCCGCGGCCAGACGCGGATCGTCCAGCGCGGACAGCTGGCGCTCAAACTCGGCGATGCTGGCCGGATCGGCGGGATCCAGCGCGGCCAGCGCAGGCCCGGTGCGGGCACTGATCCAGGCGTTGCCGAACTCCACCGCCAGGCCGCGCGCGCCGGCGTCGAGGCCGGGCGTGGCGAACATTTCCAGCAGCAGCTCGCCGCTGCGCCCCTGCACCAGCGACGGGTCCGAGCGCAGTGCAAAGCCGATCGCGGCCTGGGCGGCCGGGTCGGCGAGGATGTCGTTCACCAAGGCGTCGACTTCCACGCGCAGCGGATGGTCGGCCGGCAGCGCCATGAACTGCTGCAGCTGGCCCAACAGGCGCGAGCCATCGGTTGCGAGCGCCTGCTGCGCGGACTCGACCTGCACCTGCCAGTCGTCACCGATCTTGTCACGCATCAAGGTGTCGAGCGCAGCTTCGAATTCGGCATCGCTGCCGTACAGCGGCCGCATCTGCTGCGCGAACTGCAGCGTCTCGACCAGCCCGTAATAATCCTCCGCGTGGCCCTGGATGGTGCCGTGGACGTCGTCGAGGATCGGGCCCATCGCGTAGACGACCGGGGATTCCCCGTTCGCCGTGAGCGGGATGCCGAGCCGCTCGAGCTCGACAAACAGTGCCGGCCCGACGGTCGTGGAAAAGCGCGGGTCGCCGTTGGTCGACAGCTGTACTGCATCGGTGGCGTATTCCCAGCCGCCGTTTCCGCCGTTGAGCGCGATCAGCCGGCCGATCAGGTCCTGTCCGTTGTCCGCGGTGGCGACATAGCTGGCGAGCTGCACGACCAGGTCGAGGCTGCCGGTATTCATGGGATTGGGGTAGATGCCGCCGCCATGGCGCGCGAGCGGCAGTTGCTCGAAGTCCCCGAGCGACGCGTCCAGCACGGCCGCCGCAAGCTCCGGGGAGAGTTCGCCGGTGGTCCACGACAGGCGCTGCAGCGCGCTGACGACCGCCTCGCCCTCGCGTCCGTCGCTGGTGGCGTCCGGCCCGATGTACGGCGCCAGCGGCTCGGTGGCGCGCGCCGCGGCATCTTCGATCCACTGCTGCACGCGCGGGTCGGCGATGACCCGCTCGCGTACGTCGGGCGGAAGCCCGGCCAGGGCGTCGTCCAGCCCGGCCAGCGCCGCTTCCGGTCCCTGCGACTGGTCGACACCGTCGATGGTCGAGGCCACCGCCGACCGGACATCCGCGTCGGCGATCGCGTCCGTGACATCCGCGGCGACGGGCGTTCCTTCGAAGCGGGAAGCGACGATCCCGGCCGCCTGCTCGCGCGTCAGGCCCGGGTCCGCCTCCATCAGCGCATCGATCTCGGCGCCGACGGCGCTGGCGAGGTCGGCGCGCGCCGAGGCCACGTTCTGCTGCAGATAGCCGGCGTCCAGTTCCGCCTGCGCGAAGTTCTGTCCCTGCCGGGCGAGCCCCTGCATGTTGGCCAGCGCCTCCGCCGCGCCCTGCAGGTCGGTCGCGGCCTGGTTGGTGGCGTTGCCTTCCGGCGTCGTGGCGGGCGCGTAGGCGTCCTGCCCGCCATGACCGCCGTCCGTGGGCTGCACGCCCGGCGGCGAGCGATTTTCAGCCGGCAGGTTGAGCGCCTGCACGGGGGTGCCCGTGGAAACCTGGATTGCCGTCATGTCCGTTCCTCCTTTCGCCGTCCCATGCTGGGCGTTGCGACGAGGAGGAACCAGCTGGTGGGCACCCTAGCCCACGCGCTTCAGGCCGCCTGCGGCGCCGGCTTCCAGCCCAGCAGGCGCGCGGGCAGCATCAGCAGCGCGTGCAGGAAGGCGAACAGCGCCGAGAACGTGATCCCGACCAGCCGGAACGGCAGCAACAGCAGCCACGCCAGCGGCCAGAGCACCAGCACCAGCAGCGCGAGCGGCCAGCACAGGACGAACAGCACGCACCACGCCAGCAGGACCATCAGGGTCTTCATGCTCGGGCCTCCTCGGAAGACGTCGCTGCACGCGCAGCGATACCAGCCTGCCGCCGCACGCCGCACGCGTACAGGCGGGGTGCGACGGAACGGCGGATGCAGCGACGAACGGCGCCAGGCGGCGACGAGCCTGAACCGCGCTGCACGCGCTGCACGGGCCTGCGCGCGCAGGGGCCTGCGTGTAACCGCGCCGACAGACCCGGCATGCGCGATCGCCTACGATCGGCCCCATTCGCAAGGAGCCCGTGATGCGACTGCTTCTGCTGACCTGCGGTACCGAGGGCGACACGCGCCCGATCGCCGCGCTCGGCCACGCGCTGGCCGGCGCCGGCCACGCGATGCAGCTGCTGGCCGACGCGGCCACGGTCGACATCGGCCGGCAGCTCGGCCTGCGCAGCGACGCCCTGCCGGGCGACGTCCGCAGCGCCATTGCCACCGAAGGCGCGATGCGCGACATCACCCGCAACCTTGCGCGGCTCACCAACGCGAACACCCCCGCCTGGCTGGCGCAGGCGATCGATGCCGGCCGCGGCTGCGATGCGGTGGTCATGTCCGGCCTGGCCGCCTTCGTCGGCCTCTCCGCGGCCGAGGCGCTGGGCGTGCCGGCGATCGGCGCGATGATGATCCCGATCACGCCGACCGCCGCGTTCGGCTCGCCGCTGCTGCCGTTCGCGCCGCCGCGCATGCTCAACCGCGCCAGCCACCAGCTGGTCAACCAGCTGGTGTGGCGCACCTTCCGCCGCAGCACCAACCGCGCGCGCGCCGCCGCGGGCCTGCCGCCGCGGCGGTCGCTGTGGACCGGACACCCGGTGCTCTACGGCGTCTCGCCCGCACTGCTGCCGCCGACGCCGGACTGGCCGCCGGACAACGTCGCCTGCGGCCAGTGGCGCACGCCGCAAGGCGCGTGGACGCCGCCCGCAGAGCTGCTGGCCTTCCTCTCCGCCGGCGAACCCCCGGCGTACGTCGGTTTCGGCAGCATGGCCGGCTTCGACAACGCGCGCGTGCTGCAGGCGGTCACCGGCGCGTTCGGCCGCCGGCGGGTGCTGTTCAACGCCGGCTGGACCGGCATCGACACCGCTGCGCTGCCGCGCAACTTCCATCCGGTCGGCCACGTGCCGCACGACTGGCTGCTCCCGCGCACCTCGCTGGTCGTCCACCACGGCGGCTCGGGCACCACGCACTCGGCGTGCCGTGCCGGCGTGCCGTCGGTGGTGGTGCCGTTCGCCGGCGACCAGTTCTTCTGGGCCGCGCGCATGCGCGGCGCCGGCGTCATGCGCGACACCCTGCGCGGTGCGTCGATCACGGGCGACGCGCTGGGCAATGCGGTGGCGTTCGCCGGAGGCGACGCGGCGCGTGCCGCCGCCCGGCAGCTGGGCGAACGGATGCGGCACGAGGACGGCAACGCGACGGCGGTGGCGATGATCGAGCGGATCGTCGCCGGCACGCCGCGCGACGGCGGCTGAGCTACTCCGCCGCTTCCGGCGCGCCCATGTTGCCGCGGCTGTACTTCCCCGATCGGTCGAAGCAGCACGCGCGGCGCATGCCGGCCGCGAGCTTGTCGCAGGCGGTGTCGATGCGCTTGACCCGCGTCTCGGCCTTCTTGCCCGAGGTGATCCAGTGGATCCAGTCGCGCCGCGCCACCGGCGTGATGTCGGCCCACGTCGCCTTCGCGGCAGAGTTCGCGGCGAGCGCCTTGCGCAGGTCGGCGGGCAGCTTCGGCTCGGGCTCCTTCTCCACCGGTGCGAGCGCGAGCGCGACCGTCTCGCCCGGCGCGACGCCGGCGGCCTCGCGCAGCGCCTTGCTTACCTTCAGCCAGTGGCTGCCCTCGCCATCGGGTTCCAGCGTGGCCTGGAACGGCGCACCGCCGAGCGTGCCGTCCACGGTCACCATGCTGCGCGTCGGCAGCTTCGCGCTGGCGGCCGCGGGCAGCACGAGGAAGGACCAGCTCGCGCCGCTGGGGGTGGCCGGGCGCGAGAGCCGCGCCCTGAAGCGGATCGTCGGGTTCGCCATCGGCGAAAAATAACACTTCACGCCTGCACGCACCGCTCGCATCGACGATGGCCACGCATGCCAGAATCGACACGCCCCCAACCACACGGAGGTCACCAATGGATCAGGACGAGCCGAAAGGCCTTGCAGCCGAACTGACCAGGCCGGTCGGCTTCGGCATCTCGATGGTCGCAGCCACGTTCCTGTGCGCGATCCTGGCCGCCGCAATCCTGATCGTGTCGACACTGCACTGGCCGGTGCTCAGGGAACACGGCGACTGGCAGCTGGCCATCTTCGCCGGCTCGGCGCTGCTGCTGGGCGTGATCGTGTTCCCCGCCGCGCGCAGGCTCGATGCACGCGCCGCGGCCCGTCGACGGGCGCGCGGCACGCCACCGAAGCCAACCGGTGTCCCGACCAGCTCGCTGGTCCTGGGCATGCTGCTGTTCGGCGCGATGGGCGCAGGCCTGCTCTGGGTTTTCGTAGCGGGACGCTCGAACAACGGCCTCGACGGGCTCGGCCTCGCCGTCTTCTCGCTGACCATCGCATCGGTTTGCGCCGGATTGCTGTGGCGGCGCTTCCGCCGGCGGTAGCCGGACGGCCGGCAGGCGCGGGCGGAAGGTTGCGATGACTGGCGCATGATCGTCGGCACGGGGGCGGCCGGGTTCAGCCGGGCCGGCGCGTTACGATGCCGCCCCACGTCACGCGCCGCAGACCAGGAATGAAGGCCCGCCGTCCCGAAGCACACCCGTCGGCATGAGCCAGGCGCTGCGTCGCGCGGAATTCGCTGGCGGCGACCGGACCGAGCGCTGGCATTCCCGGATCGGCATGGTCACGACGGTGCTGCTGCACGCGCTGTTGCTGCTGCTGGTACTGCTGGCCCCGCCGATCACCACGCAGTCGCCGTCCGGCGGCGACCCCGGCAGCAGCCTGCAGGCGACATACATCGACCCGTCGCTGCAGATCCCCTCGCCCGCCCCGCCTGCCGTGCCCAAACCGCCGTCGCCCACCCCGCGCAAGCCCGCGCCCGCGGCCACGCGCCTGCAGGCCACGCCGGTCGACAAGGCCGACGATCCCGCGCTCGAAGTCGTCGACATCCCCGCCCCGCCGGCGCCGCCGCCATCGGCGCCCGACACGCCGGACCGGGCCGCCGAGCGCCCCGCGCACCGCTGGGGCCAGCCGCCGGGCATGCTCCCGCAGGGCGCCGCGCCCGAGAACGCGGGGCCGTCGCGGAGCCGCGCCGTCACCCGCGGCCGCCGCAACGATGCCACCGCGTCCGGCGCCGGCCTGGAGGTCGGCGGCTATCAGGTCTATTACGACCTGCTCGACGAAACCCGCCTGCGCCAGTGGCGCGACCAGGGCATGACCGAACTCTTCCTGCCCCTGCCCGGCACCCGGCAGCTCATGGTTTGCCCGCTGGAAACCGCCCTGCGCCGCGACTCCGGCCAGTGCCGGCTGGTGGAACCGGACGATCCGGGCCTTGCGGCCATCGGCGATGCGCGCGACGTCATCACCATGCAGCGGATCTACCGGCTCGGCGACATGCTCTGGAGCGGGCCGGGCGCGTACCGGTAGGCCGGGCAGCTTGAAATCCGCGCCGGCGAGCGCATATCCGCGTCTCCACGTCCACGCCATCCGGACCGATGCCATGACCACCGCTACCGAAACCCGCGCCTTCGAGGCCGAAGTCGCCCAGGTCCTGCACCTGGTGACGCATTCGCTGTACTCGCACAAGGAAATCTTCCTGCGCGAGCTGATCTCCAACGCTTCCGACGCCTGCGACAAGCTGCGCTTCGAGTCGATCGCCAACCCCGGACTGCTTTCCGGCGACCCCGAGCTGCACATCGACGTCAGCTGGGACAAGGACGCACGCACGATCACCATCCGCGACACCGGCATCGGCATGTCGCGCGACGAGGTGGTGGCCAACATCGGCAGCATCGCCAGCTCCGGCACCCGCCGCTTCCTGGAGGCGATGGGCAGCGATCAGAAGGCCGACGCGCGCCTGATCGGCCAGTTCGGCGTGGGCTTCTACTCGGCCTTCGTCGTCGCCGACCGCGTTACCGTGCTCACCCGCCGCGCCGGCACCGCGCCGGAAGACGGCGTGAAGTGGGCAAGCGACGGCCGCGGCGAGTACACGCTGGAAGCGGCCACCCTGCCCGAGCGCGGCACCACCGTGGTGCTGCACCTCAAGGACGGCGAGGACGAATTCCTCGACGGCTGGAAGCTGCGCGGACTGGTGCGCAAGTACTCCGACCACGTCGCCTTCCCGATCCGCATGCCGAAGCAAACGCCGGCCGGCGACGATGACAGCGAGGCCAAGCCCGACGACGCACCCGAATGGGACACCGCCAACGACGCCTCGGCGCTGTGGGCGCGCCCCAAGTCGGAGATCAGCGACGAGGAGTACCAGGCCTTCTACAAGTCGCTCGGCCACGACTTCAACGACGCCGCGGCCTGGACCCACAACCGCGTCGAGGGCAGCCAGAGCTTCAACACGCTGCTGTACCTGCCGGCGAAGCCGCCGTTCGACCTGATGATGGGCGGGCGCGACGAGCGCAAGGGCCTGAAGCTGTACATCAAGCGCGTCTTCATCATGGACGCCGCCGAGGAGCTGCTGCCCAACTACCTGCGCTTCGTGCGCGGCGTGGTCGACGCCGACGACCTGCCGCTCAACGTCAGCCGCGAGATCCTGCAGCACAACCGCCAGCTCGAGCGCATCAAGGGCGCCTGCGTGAAGCGCGTGCTGGACCTGATCGAAAAGCTCGCGCGCGACGAGCCCGAAAAGTTCGCCGCCTTCCTCAAGGCCTTCGGCAACACGCTCAAGGAAGGCATCGTCGAGGACGCGGGCAACCGCGAGCGCATCGCCAGGCTGCTGCGCTTCGCGTCGACCAAGAGCGAAGGCGAAGCCAAGACCGTATCGCTGGACGACTACGTCGGCCGCATGGCGCCCGGCCAGGACGCGATCTGGTACGTCACCGCCGACGGCCACCGCGCCGCCGCCGGCAGCCCGCAGCTCGAAGCCTTCCGCGCGAAGGACATCGAGGTGCTGCTGATGTCCGACCGCATCGACGAATGGATGCTCGGCAACCTGCACGAGTACGCCGGCAAGCCGCTCAAGCACGTTGCCAAGGGCGAACTGCCGCTGGACGAAGCCGACAAGGCGAAACAGGAAGAAGCCACAAAGGCCGCCGCCCCGCTGCTCGAAAAACTCAAGCGCCTGCTCGGCGACCGCGTCGAGGACGTGCGCGTCTCCGCGCGCCTGACCGACTCGCCCTCGTGCCTGGCCATGTCCGAATGGGAGATGGCGCCACACCTGGCGCACCTGCTGCGCGAGGCCGGCCAGGACGTGCCGGAGAACAAGCCGACGCTGGAGATCAATCCCGGGCATCCGCTGCTGCAGCGGGTCGAAGGCGAAACCGACGACGCCCGCGCAGCCGACCTTGCGTCGCTGCTGCTGGAACAGGCCGAGCTGGCCGCCGGCGCCCCGCTGCCGGACCCGGCCGCCTTCGTGCAGCGCATGAACCGGCTGCTGGCAGGCTAACCGCAAACACGAACCCCCGGGCGACGCCGAACGCCGCGCCCCGGGGTTCGTGCAGCGCGCCGTGCCGCCACCGCCGACGTCAACGCCGGCCGCGCGGTGACGCCTTCGCCTGCGGGTCCACCGACAGGCCGAAGCGCACAACGAACCACAGCCACGCGAACGCGAGCGCCGTGCCGACGATGCCGTAGACGGCATCGACCGGGTCGCGCGTGTTCAGCAGCGGCAGCCAGCCTTCATACGCCACGTTGGCAACGGCCAGCGCCAGCGCCGTCCACGCCACCACGCGCAGGCACACGCCCATCAGCACCCACAGGTAGCCGACGCCGGCCAGCAGCAGGTACGACAGCGAGAAGTTGAAAACGTGGGTGTAGAAATCCGGCACCCGGTCGACGACGGCCTGCGCGCGGAACATGCCCGGCTTGCGGCCCAGGAACAGCGCGAACACGCCAGCCAGCAGCAGCAGGTGGAGCAGCGCCGCCCAAAGTCGGGGGCGCAAGCGCAGCGCGGGCTTGTTCACGTGTCCTCCGGCGGTAGCGGCGGGCAGCGGATGGCGCCGCCACCCCCGCAGGGTATCCGCTCAGGACAAAGCCCCCGGCACCGCGGCCGTTACGGCGGGTCGCCTGCCGGCAACGCGAACTCCACCACCGCCGGCACGCTCAGCAGCACTTTGGAACGGTACTGGCCGTTGTACACGTCCTCTTCCTTGACCACGACGCGGCGCGCCTTGTCGATCCAGAACCGCTGGTAGTTGCCGCTGCCTTCCATGCCGCTTTCGGTTTCGACCAGCCAGCAGTCGTAGCGGGTGCTGCCATCGCCGCCGACGAGGGTGCGCTCGCCGACGACCGTGTAGTCGATGTCCATCGGCGCCGGCATGCCGACATCGAACAGATGCACGCGCAGGGTGCCTCCGCGCTCGTACGGCAGCAGCGGCAGCAGGGCCAGATCGGAATGCCAGTTGAGCCACCAGCCGTCTTTCATCGTTGCAAAGCCGCGTTCGGTTGCCTCGCGGCGCTCGGCAGGCAGCTCGCCTTCGACGGTGCCCCGGCCTTCGGCGGGAACCGCCGTGGTCGTGAACGAGCCGGCCGGACGGTTCCAGGTGGCGGTCTGCGACAGCGTCGCCAGATCGCCGGCCGCGTGCACCGTGCGTGCCGTGTGCGTGATACCGGCTTCGTCCTCCCAGCTCTGCTCGATCACCCACGCATCCGCGCCATCGTCGCGCTCGCGGGTGATCGTCGAGGTGGCCAGCATCGCGCGGCTGATGCCGGAGCCCGCCGGGCCGTGGTGGTAGACCAGATAGGTCGCGGTGCCCGGCTGCAGGCGGTCGATGTGCATGTCGGCGGCGGTGACCGTCGCAAGGGCGAAGCCGAGGGCAAGGAGCATGGGGTTTCCCCGTCAGGACGTCGCCATATTCGATCGCAGCGGGCCGGTCGCGGGCGAGTGTCGTAGGACAGGGTATCGATGGTCATGAAGCGTCGCCGGTGGACTTGACCCCGTTCCAGAATGACACGGGCGATGCGCCCGACTCGTCACCACGCAGCGGACCCGCGGCCTTGCGTATTGCACTGGTGCGGGCTGCAACGCGCAGCCCGCAAGCGGACAAAAAGCGAATCGCTACCGGCCAGCGATACGGTAGCCGTACTTCACGATCGCGTCGTCGACAGGGCCCGTCGACAGGTCACTGTGGCAAGCGACGAAGTAGCTGCGGACCGCACTTTCCATCGCACCGGGGACGAAGTTCTCCGGATCGAGCACCAGCGCCACGCGCGGCTCGTCGCCCCACTTCATGCCCGGCTGCGTCTTCGAACACCAATAGCGCACCGCACTGGGCGCGGGGTCCCACTCGATCGCGACGCCATCCGCGCTGTCGGGATAGTCGGGCAGGCCCCGATCCTCGCGCGAGTGATCCGAGACACCGCCGAGGACCGACCCCGCAAGCTCGACCCCGTCGCCGCTGTCGCCCACGACCTCCAGCTTCTCCCACTTCATCCAGCTGCAGGCATCCATGTGGCAGCGCCCCTGCGTGATCCTGTCGTCCGCATCGACGAACGGCTTGAAACCATCCGGCACGGCAGCCTCCGGCCTCGCCTGCGCGGCCTGCGACTGCCCGGCCGTTTCAGGCGTGCTTCCGCCCTCGCCCGCTTCTGCCGCCGGCGCACCGGGATCCATATCGGGACCCGCATTACAGCCGGCCACGGCAAGCGCGACCGCTGCAATCACCCAGGACGTCTTTTCCATCATCAGCACCCGTGCGAAGAACCTGCCCGCAGGATAGTCACCGCAATTTGAACGAGCGATCAAACAGCTGCGATCCCGCGTGCCGGAGCGGTCTCATGGCGGGTAAATCCTGCCAATACAAAGATGATTCTTGCGGCTCTCCAGCAGTTCGTCGATATCGTCGCCCATGGGGATGGATGAACATCGAACAGTCGTGGGCGTCGCTGCAGCGTTCGTGAATTTCTTCCACAGGACTGCCCGGCCATCCGCCAGGGCGATCCAGTAGGCCGGTGCGTCGCCTTCTTCCACCATGACGGCGCCGCGCATCAGGCCGGGGTTGTCGCCAAGCTGTTCGATCCTGCCGAGCTGCCTCATCTGGGCAATGAACTGCTCCGCCGTTCGCTCGTTCAACCATGCATAGCCGAAGCCGTCATAGATGCGGAAATCCTCGCCGGGCTGGTCACGGATCCTGGCCGCCAGCGCGGGTGTGCGCTGCACGAGTGAAAGAGCTGCCTGCAGGCGCGCCAGGTCCGCATCGGAATTTTCGAGCGCGCTGCCCTTGAGCGGGAGCCGCACCTTCATGTGGAGGTTCTTCGGCCCATCCGGCAACCGCAGCGATGCAAAGAGCACCGGACCCAGCTGCATCCATGAAAGCCGCTTCTGTGCCCTAGCCTCCTCCACTACGAAACTCGCCTCCAGCACGCGCAGCGCATCTCCTGCCTTTGCCTCTGCATCGAACCGGTTCAGGACGTCGAAGAGGCCGGCGGTCACGAGTTCATCGAGTTCGAAGTCGCTGATCGGCCCATGCAAGCGGTCCCGGTTGGTCGCTCCTTTCGGCAACAATCGCCACAGGGCCTGCGAAATCGCAGGCGAGTACGTGGGCGGCTGGCCGTCGCGATTCCATGGCAGCATCAGATATTGCTGCGATCTGCTCGAAGCCACGATTTTCGAACCATCGGACAGAGCGATCTCCACCCACACGCCGGGGTAATCATCGGTATGAAACGATCGGAATCCGGCGGTGAGCGCCGTAGCGAGGTCGCCAGGGTGGCGCAGGGTTTCGCGATACGCCTGCATCCTGCCCGCAATGGCGGGATCGATCGGGAAGTCTTCGCCGGATTCCGATTCCATCTCCCCGTCGATACGCGCCTGGACGTCCCTGTCTGGCCGACCCAGGTCCCCAGCGTCGAACTTAGCGCGCGATGGAGCTTCCATTGCGGCAACCAGCGCGGCGACGTCGCCCGTGGACGCCCGCATTGGCGGCATCGCGGTCAGCTTGCCGGCGCGGCTGCTCGTGCCCGTCATCGTGAACCCGCCATCGGAGCGCCGGACCACGAGTTCGGTAATCAGCGGTGAATCCGGGCTCAGCCCGCCCCATGTCGACCTGATCCTTATTTCATCGACGACCGGATCCGCGCCCACGGGCGCCAGCTGTGCCCACGCGCCACCGGCACACGACAGGAAGATCAACAGCAGCCAACGCTTCATCTGCCTCTCCTCAATGACCGCCATCTGTGCGCCCCGCTCTGGCTCGTCCGCGCAGGCAGGCCAAGCATGACATGAGCGACCGGGGAGCCCGGTGGAACAAGGCCGGACAGCGGCCGCGTGCGTGCGCGCTGCTCCGCATCGCCCAGTTTCGCCGCCACCCGCCCGCAGGCGTCAAGCATGCCGGCCAGCAGTCGCGCGTCGACGTCCATGTGGCCCCGTACCCGGCGCGGTTGCGCTGGTCGTAGCTTGGCCAGTACGCGCCAGACTGCCTGGCCCAGGTCGAGCGCGTGCGGCAATACCTGGAACACGATGCCATGCCTCAACAGGTGCTTTCACCGGCCAGCCGCCACCCCAACCCCGACCACCTTGTCGCATGCCGCGCCAGTGCCGCTTTGATCACGTCCGCACTGCCCGCCACGTGCAGCGCCCGCCGCGCGCGGGTGATGCCGGTGTAGACCAACTCGCGCGAGAGCACGCGGCTGTCGCGGGTGGGGAGCTGCAGCCAGACTTCGTCGAACTCGCTGCCCTGGGCCTTGTGCACGGTCATGGCGAAGGCGCTGTCATGGGCCGGCAATGCGGCGGGGTGGAAGGCCCGCACGCCCGCGTCGCCGCCGGTGAACCAGGCGCGCACGCCGTCGCCGCCGTCGAGGCAGACGCCGATGTCGCCGTTGAACAGGCCCAGGCGGTGGTTGTTTTCGTTGACCAGGAGCAGGCGGCCGTGGAAGTACGGCGGCCGTCGCGGCCCGGCCAGGAGCTCCTCGATGCGCGCGTTCAAGGTGCGCGCGCCCTGCGGGCCGTCGCGCAGCGCGGTGAGCAGGCGCAGGCGGGCGGCGAGTGCGAGCGCCTGCTGGGCGATGTCGTGGTGGGCGGCTTCGTCGGGCGGATCTCGCGGCAGTGCCTGCAGGGCGCGCCACGGGGCCAGCAGGGTTTCGCGCGTGGTTCCGCGCAGCGGATCGGCGAGGTTCTCGTGGAAGGACACGCCGGCCGGGCCTTCGCGCAGCAGCTGCAGCACCGCCTCGGCGTCGCGGTCGCGCACGGCGTCGGCCAGCGGTGCGAGGTCGAGCGCGTCGGACTGGCGATAGCCGCGGCGCAGGTGCACGCGGTGGCCATGCAGCGGGCCGCGCGCGGCATCGTCGCCGGCGACGTGCTCGCCACTATCGGCGCCTTCGCCCGCGGCGTCGCCGATGGCGGCGAGCACGTCGCCGGCTTCGACCGAGGGCAGCTGGTCCCGGTCGCCGAGCAGGATCAGCCTGGCGCCGTCGGCCACCGCTTCGACCAGCTTGCACATCAGCGGCAGGTCGACCATCGAGGCTTCGTCGACCACCACCACGTCGTGCGGCAGCGGTGCCTGCGCGTTGAAGCGGAACGCGGGGCTGTCGGGGATCGGGCCGAGCAGGCGGTGCAACGTGGACGCAGTCGTCGGCAGCGCGTCGCACAACTCGGGTTCGATGCCGTCGGTGCGCAGCCGGGCGACGGCGTTGCGCAGGCTTTCGGCCACGCGGTCGGCGGCGCGGCCGGTGGGGGCGACCAGGGCGATCCGCGGCGGCGCGCGGCCCTCGGCGCGCGCCTGCGCGAGCAACAGCAGCAGCAGGCGCGTGATGGTGGTCGTCTTGCCGGTGCCGGGGCCACCGGTGACCAGCAGCAGCGGGCGCAGCAGCGCCTGGCGTGCGGCCTGCGCCTGCAGGTTGCCGGCGTCGGCGTCCGGGAACAGCGCGGCGAACAGCGGCGCGATGGCCTCGGGCATGGCGTCGATGCCGCCGCGCGCGAGCGCCTGCAGCCGCGCCGCCAGCCGCCGCTCGTACTCGCGGTAGCGACGCAGGTACAGCAGGCCGCCTTCGAGCACCAGCGGCCGCGAAGAATCGGCGGATTCGCCGGGCGCGGGCTGCGACACCCAGGGCGACGCGGCCAGCACGGCGCGCCAGGCGTCGGCTTCGGGCCAGGCGCCGACCTCGGGCAGCAGCTGCCGCGGCTGCGCGGGGTCGAAGGCCGCGTGGCCGAGCGAGACCGCGAACGAGGCCAGCGCCGCCGCGGCCAGCACCCGCTCGTCGGTGCCCGGCGCGCGCCGGCGCAGCACGTCGGCCAGCGCGAGGTCGACCGTGCGCAGCGCGGGCTGCCTGCGCAGTTGTTCCATCAGGCCCATGCGCCCTCCGGCAGCGGTGGCGCGAGCAGCGCATCGGCGGCTTCGACCAGCGCACGCGACAGCGTCGGTACCGCCACGCCCTGCAGGGGATCGGCCGGGTCGAGGCCGCGGCTGAAGACGTAGCGCGCGCCGCCGAAGTGGCGGTCGAAGTCGTAGCCGGCGCGGCGCAGACGCTGCCAGCGGTGCAGCGCGACCGCGTACAGCAGCGCCTGCAGGTCGTATTCGCTCGACGCCATCGCCTCCATCAGCGACGCGGGGTCGTAGGCGGGCAGCCGATTGGATTTGTAGTCGAGCACGTACAGGCGCTCGCCGACGCGATAGGTGAGGTCGAGCTTGCCGGTCATCAGCCCCGACAGCGACGACCACGTACCGAAGTCGCGGCGCCCGCGCAGCAGGCCGTGCGCCTGCAGCAGCGCGAGGAATCCGGCGGTGGCGGCGTCGCGCAGGGTGAAGTGGAATTCGAGTTCGGCGATGCGGTCGCCGGGGCCGAGCTTGCACAGGCGCAGGTCGGGCTCGCCGGCGACCGTCGGCAGCGGCGCGTTGAGCGTGCGCGCCACCAGCGGCGCCAGGGCAGCAACGCCGTCGTCGAGCTCGTCGTCGCGATAGTGCTCGCTGCGCAGCGCGTCGAGCAGGGCATCGCGCTGGCCTTCGGGTGGGGCATCGCCGTCGTGGCCGGCCCAGACGGCGAAGTCGACGTGCTCCATCGCGTGGTGCAGGGCGTTGCCGAAGCGCGCGCCGCCGAAGCGGCGGTCGGCGGGCGCGGCGGCGTCGAGCGCGGCGGCGAGGCGGCGCTCGTCGTCGGCCGGCGCTTCGTCGGCGACGACTCGCGCGCCGTGCGCCTGCTGCTGGTGCAGCTGGCTGAAGCTGTGGATCCACCAGTCGCGGCGCAGCGGGCGCACGGCGATGCGCGCCGGCGGCACCGCTTCGGTCTTCGGCGGCGGCAGGCGCTGCGGCGTCGCGGGCGGCAGGCCCTCGCGCCAGCGCGCCCGCGTACCGAGCGCCTGTTGCGCCGCTTCGCGCTGCGCGGGCGTGCCCAGCAGTCGCGCCAGCGCCGTGTTGTCGTGGCTGGCCAGTCGTCCGCAGGCCAGCCACAGCGCGTCGCGCGCGCGGGTGAGGCCGACGTACAGCAGGCGCATGTCCTCGGCCTGCTCCTCGGCGACGTGCCGGGCCACCGCGCAGGCGTCCGAACCGTCGTCCCACGGCGGCGCGCCGGCGTGCGCGTGCGCGGTCTTCCACTGACGCACGCGGCCGGCATCGGTGGGATACATCGCCCACTGCGCGGGCTTCACGTGCTTGCGGCCGATGCCGGAGAACGGCAGGAACACCAGCGGGAATTCCAGGCCCTTGCTCTTGTGCAGGGTGAGGACCTGTACGCGGCCGGCATCGGACTCCAGCCGCGGCTGCTGGGCTTCGTCCTCGGCGTCGGCATCGGCGATGGCTGCGCGCAATGCGTCGATCTGGCCCTGGGTGCCGAGGCTGCGCGCGCCGGCTTCCTGCAGCAGTTCGGCCAGCTGCATGAAGTTGGAGACGCGGCGCTCGCCCTCGGGTTCCGACAGCAGGCGCGCGGCGTTGGCGGCGATGATGTCGGCCAGCAGCGCCTGCGGCCCGTGCCGCTCCCAGCGCACGCGCCAGTCCTGCAGCCGCTGCTGCCAGTCGCGCAGGGCATCGCCGTCGTCGGCCAGCGTCCTGATGCCGGCGGCGTCCTGGCCCAGCAGGCGCGTGGCCAGCGCCGCGCGCAGGCGGCGGTCGTCGCCGCCGTGGCGCAGGGCCAGCAGCACGGTCAGCAGTTCGGCGGCCTCCTCGCCCTGGTAGAGGCTGGTGCGGCCGCCGGCGACCGCGGGCACGCCGCAGCGCGACAGCGCGCGCCGCACGGCGCCGGCCTCGGCGTGGGTGCGCACCAGCACCGCACAGTCGCGCGGCTCGACCGGGCGCAGCTGCCCGCCGTCGCGGCGCGACAGGCGGCCGTCGCGCGCGGCCTGCAGGCGTTCGCGGATCGCTTCGGCGCACAGATTCGCGGCGTGTTCGATCGATTCGTCCTTGTTCCAGTCGCCGTCCACGAAGCTGCCATCCCGCTTTTTCACCTGCTTTGGCGAGATCACATGCACTTCCAGCGCGGGTGCGGCGGTGCCGTCGAGCAGGAGGTCGTCGTCGGAGGCCTTGCCGCCCGGTTCCACGTGCTGGAAATCGATGGCGTCACCCATCGCATGCTGGGGCGCCTGCTTGAACAATGCCTCGACCGCATCCAGCACCATCGGCCGCGAGCGGAAGTTGTGGTCGAGCGAGGCGACGTCGTCGGCGCTGCTGCGCGCAACCAGATAGGTGTGCACGTCGCCGCCGCGGAAGCGGTAGATCGCCTGCTTCGGGTCGCCGACCAGCACCAGGCCGCCGCGGCCGAACAGCGCCTCGAAGATCGCCCACTGGCGCGCGTCGGTATCCTGGAACTCGTCGACCAGCGCCAGCGGGAACTGCGCGCGCACGGCCGCGGCGAGGGCCGGAGCGTGCACCGGGTCGGTCGCGGCCGCGTGGGCGGCGGCGATCAGGTCGTCGTAGTCGCGCAGGTGGAAGGCCTGCTTGCGCGCCACGTCGCGCGCGCGGGCGTCGGCGCGCAGCGCGTGCAGGCGCTGCAGGTCGTGCGCTTCCTGCCACGGGCCCAGCGCATGCATCGCATCGATGAAGGCGGCGAAGCTGTCGAACAGCGGCGACACCGGGGTATGCCCTGCTCCGCCCTTGCTGGTGCCTGCGAGCAGCACGTCCGGCCGGTATTTGACCAGCTTGGCGTGGCACTCCGCCGGCGGCACGTCCGGCGCGTGGTGCGCGCACCAGCGCCAGAGATCGTCGACGTGATCGGGCTTGTACTCGTTGTTCTTGAGGTGTTTGGCCTCGATCGCGCGCTGCAGGGCGGCATGCGCATCCTCGCCGTGCGCGTCGAAGGCCGCGCGCAGCGTGCGCCACGCCGTGGCGATGGCCGGGCGCGGATCGGCCGGCAGAGTCTCCGGCACCGGCGGCAGCAGCGGCTCGTCGGCCAGCAGCTGCGTGAGCGCGGCCGCCAGAGCGTCCGGCGTGCCGAAGCGCGACTGCAGGAAGGCCGTGTCGTCGACGTCATGCGCGGCCGCGCGCCACAGCGCGATCGCCAGGCGCTTGCGCGCGGCGCGGTTGCGCGCCTCGAGCTCCGCCGCGAGCAACGGCTGCCCGGTGTCGACCGCGTGCTCGGCCAGCAGCCGCTGGCAGAAACCGTGGATGGTGTGGATCGCGGCCAGGTCGATGTCGCGCGCTGCGCCCGCGATGCGCTGGCGCAGCACCGGCAGCGACTCGCGGCCGTCGGCCAGGGCGTCGTGCAGCAGCCGGCGCAGCAGCGCCGCTTCGGCGTCCTCGCCCTCGCGCACCGCGGGGTCGCCCGGCTGCCACTGCGCGGCCATTGCCGCGGCTTGCTGCAATCGCGCGCGCACGCGGCCGCGCAGTTCCTGGGTCGCGGCGACGGTGTAGGTGACCGCCAGGATGTCGGGCACGCGCAGGCGACCGACGATCACGGCGCGGACGAACAGCCCGCCCAGCGCGAAGGTCTTGCCGGTGCCGGCGCTGGCCTCGAGCAGGGTGCGCGCGTCGAGGCGGGTGTCGAGGACGACGTCGCTCACGGCAGCACCTCGCGCGCGTCGAAGGCGCGGCCGTCGAACAGCGCATCGAAGATGGCCTGGCTCGCGGCTTCGAACGCGGCCAGCGAGCCGGCGTCGCGGTCGAGGAACGGATCGCGCCCGCGCAGCGCGAGCCGGGTGGCGGCATCGACTTCGGCGTGCACGTAGTCGCTGCCGATCCACTGCTTGCGCGCGGCGCCCAAACCATCGCTCTGGCCGTCACGGACCAGTTCGAAGCCGCTCTTGGGCAGGAACGGCAGCGGCGCGATCCGCATGCGCCGGCGCAACGCCACCAGCGCGCGCAACGCGGCGCGCGCGTCGGCGGCCGGCGGCAGCAGCACCTCGGCCAGCGCGGGCGGCTCGCCGCTGCGCTCGCCGGGCAGCAGCTGGTGCAGGCGCAGCCCGAGCACCGCGGCCACCAGGCCGTCGAGCCGGTGCCGCAGCGCGTGCCCGCCGTGCATCCCGCCCTTGCGCAGTGCCACCCGCAGCAGGCCCTGCGGATACACGCCGCGCAGCTGGCCGACCAGGATGGTGTCGTGGGCATCGCCTTCCGCGAGCGGGAGCCGCACCGGCAGCGCCTCGCCGTCGCCGCGGAAACCGGCATCGAGCGCGGCTGCCGCGAACGGTTCAACTTCATCGAGCAGCGCCGCCAGCGTCGCCACGCCGTCGGCACCGGGCGCCACCAGCGCGCGTGCCAGCAGGCGCGCGTGCAGGGCTCCGGCGTCCGGCCGTTCGCCGTCGCGCAGCCAGGCTTCGAAGGCGTGCGCCCTGAGCCCGTGCGCGGCCAGCGGACCGGGCGCGCCGAAGGGCTCGTGTTCGTCCAGCGCCGGCTCGTCCTCCGGCAGGCGCAGGCTCAGCCCCTCGCGCAGGTAGTGCGCCGGCGGGTTGGCCAGCGCCCGGCGCAGCGCGTCGATGGCGAGCACCTCGTCCTCCTGCGTGCCGTCCGTGGCTGGCACATCGCCGCCGGTACTGCCGTCGAGCGGCGCGAACGCCGGCAGCGCCGCCATTTCCAGCGCCACCTCGATGCGCCAGCGCTGGTCGAAGCTGAAGCGGCGCGGATCGCCCGTCGCCTCGTCCACGTGCGCGGCACCGAACGCCGCCGGCGAGAACGGCTGCAGCGCATGCCGCACCACCAGCGCCTCGCGCATCGTGTCGGCATCACCGGCGTGATAGCGCACCGCGGTGTCGAGCAGCTCGGCCACCACCGAGGCCGGCTCGCGCGCGCTGCCGTCACGGGCGTCGAAGCCCTGCCAGCTCAGGTAGAACGTGCGCCCGGCCGAAGCGAACAGCTGCAGGAACAGATAGCGGTCGGCCTCGCGCCGCGCCGGATCGCCCACCCGGCGCCCGGTCGAGGCCAGGCCCTGGACGATACGGTTGAGCGGATCGCGCGCATCGGTGCCGGGGAAGGCGCCATCGTCCATGCCGAGCAGGCAGATCACCTGGAACGGGATCAGCCGCATCGGCACCATGCGCCCGAAGCAGATGCCGCCGGACAGGAACGGCGCGCGCGCATCGGCGTCGTGCAGGTCGGCCAGCAGTTGATCGCGCACCACGGCGTGCGCCACGGGCGCGTCGAATCCCGCTTCGGCCGCACCGTGCGCGAAGTCGCCCAGCGCCTTGCGCAGCCGCGCCAGGGTGCGCGCATCGGCGGGGTCGCGCGGCTCGTCGCCGAACATCTCCAGCAGCAGCCGCTCCAGCCGCGCCGCCCATTCCTGCGGCGGGTGCGGCCCGGCCAGTGCGCTGGCGGCCAAGCGCAGCCGTTCGACCACGCGCAGGAAGGCGTCCAGCGCCTGCGTCGACTGGCCCTCGAGCGCCGGCCAGGGTGCCGCGCCCGCGATTTCTCCCTCGTCGCCCGAGGCGTAGCCCAGCAGCAGGCGTTCGAGTGCGAAGCCGAGGCTGTAGGCATCGGCCGCGTCCACGGCGGCAGCGGTGCCGTCGACGACATCGAAGCCGGCACGCGCACCCGCGTCCTGCAGCCAGGCCTGCAGGCTGCCGCGCATCGCGTCGTCGATGTCGAAGCGCGCGGCGATCGCGGGCACCGCGACCAGGTCGAGCACGTCGGCCAAGCTCGGCGCGCGCAGCGGCAGGTCGAGCAGCCGCGCAAAGGCGTCGGCCATCGGCTCGTCGGCCAGCGGGCTGGTGTCGGCGATGGTGTACGGCAGTTCGCGCGCGCTGCCCAGCGCGCCGCCGAACACCGCCTCGATGTGCGGCGCGTAAAGATCAATGTCGGGCGCCAGCACCGCGATGTCGCGCGGCTGCAGGCGCGCGCCGCCCGCGGGGGCTTCGGCTTCGAGCAGGGCGCGCAGCTGGTCGTGCAGCACCTGCACCTCGCGCAGCCGCGTATGGCAGGCGTGGAACTGCAGGCTGGCATCGTCGCGGTCGACGGCCGCGCGCGGCCAGGCGGCTGCATCGGCACCCGCCAGCGGTTCCACGTTGTCGAGCACGTCGCCCTGCAGCCGGCCGAGCAGCGTGGCGCGGTCGGGTTCGACGAACGCCTTCGCCTCGTAATCGGCATGCACCGCCTCGCCGCCGCCGAGCGCGGCGACGAAGTCGCGCTCGGCCTGGCCCCAGGCCGCGAGCAGCGGGTTGCCCGCGGCGAAGGCGCCGTCTTCGGCCGGCACGTAGTCGTGCGCCCAGCGCCCGAGGTCGCCCCAGTAGGCGCGGCTGGGCGTGTGCAGGTAGAACTGCTGGCTGCCCGCGCGCGCTTGGCTGGCGATCACCTGCAGCACGTCGGGCGAGACGTTCTGGCAGGCGAACACGGACAGCCGCGGCGGCAGGCCTTGGGGCGCCCGCGCGCCAGCGCCGCCGAAGCGCGCGAGATAGTCGCCGATGCGCCGCGCCCGGTGCGCGCGCCCGGCGGCGACCTGGCGCCAGAGCTGCGCCTGCGGATCGTCGGGTTCGGCGCCTGCCTCCCAGCGCAGCAGCAGGTCGCGGCGCCAGGCCTGGTACTTCTCGAACGCCTCCGCCTGCGCGCAGGCCAGCGACCACGCCCGGCGCCCGTCCCCGCCGTCGCCGGCGAGGAAATCGCGCCACGCCGCCGGCGGCGCGTCGCCCAGCAGCCGCAGCAGCGACCAGCGCAGGCTGTCCGGGCGCAGGCGGTCGCCCTCGGGCGCGCGGCCGAGGTTGGCGTCGAGCGCCAGATCAACCAGCTCGCCGGGCGTCAGGAAGGCAACGTTGGCGCAGATGCCGTTGCGCTCGGCCAGGAACTGCTGCAGCCAGCGCCGCATCGAGAACTGCGGCACCAGCACCACCTCGGCCCGCAGCCAGTCGCCGCCGCCCACCGGCGCGCGCAGGTGCTCGGCCAGCACGCCGGCGAGCACGTCTAGGGCATTGGAGTGATAGAGGCGGAAGTCGCCCGCGCTTGCGGCCATGCGGCCATGATGCCGGAGCCTCGTCGCATGCCGCGATACGAATATGTCGGGCTGGCCGGTTGCATACGCTGTTTGTGGGAGCGACTTCAGCCGCGCGCCTTTCCAGCCGCCAAAGTCTCTGGATCCCCACCGGCGCGGGAATGACGGTCTGTGGGAAGTCCGCATCGCGGCCTCGCCGAAGCTGCGCCCTGAAAGGGCGCGCAGAAGCGGCGGAAGCCGCGAGCTTTTGCCTCCGTCGACACCCCGGGTAAACCTCGCGGCTTCCGCCGCTCCTACGGGCTTGGCCAAATTGCGTCATAATTCCTGTACCGCCCGGTTCACTCACTCCGGCCACGTTCAGCCGGTTTTGTCCAAGCTGCGCGGACTTGCGCCTGCATTGCCGGGCGCTTCCCCCACTCCGGTTCCCGCATGTCCCCCGACACGCCCCCGCAAGACATCGCCGTGCGTCTGACCGATGTCCGCCTGGACCGCGGCACGCGGACCGTGCTGTCCGGGATCGACCTGACCGTGCCGCGCGGCAGCATCACCGCGGTGCTGGGGCCGTCGGGCAGCGGCAAGTCGACCCTGCTGGCGGCGCTGACCGGCGAGCTGGTGCCGGCGGCGGGCCAGGTGGAAGTGCTCGGCCAGGCGGTGCCGCAGCGCCAGCGCGCGCTGCTGGAGCTGCGCAAGGGCATCGGCGTGCTGCTGCAGGGCAACGGCCTGCTGACCGACCTGACCGTGGCCGAGAACGTGGCGCTGCCGCTGCGCACGCATACGAAGCTGCCGCGGCCGGTGATCGACCGGCTGGTGGCGATGAAGCTGCACGCGGTGGGCCTGCGTACCGCCGGCGACCTGTATCCGCGCGAGCTGTCCGGCGGCATGGCGCGGCGCGTCGCATTGGCGCGGGCACTGGCGCTGGACCCGCCGCTGATGGTCTACGACGAGCCGCTGACCGGGCTGGACCCGATTGCGTCGGGCGTGATCATGAGCCTGATCGCGCGCCTCAACGCCAGCCTCGGCCTGACCAGCATCATCGTCACCCACCACGTGCACGAGACCCTGCCGGTGGCCGACCGCGCGATCGTGATCGCCAACGGCCGGATCGTGTTCTCGGGCACGCCGGCGGAGCTGGAGGCGACGACCGATCCACTGGTGCTGCAGTTCCTGCGCGGCGAGCCGGACGGGCCGATTGCCTTCGATACGGCCGAGCGCAGCCGGGAGACCGCGTGATGCCTTTCTTCGCCGCCACCCGCTCCCTCGGCCGCGCCGGACTGTTCTCGCTGTCGGTGCTGCGCGCGTCGAGGCCGACCGCGGATTTCTTCGCCGAACTGGTGCGCGAGATCTACAAGATCGGCGCGCGCAGCCTGCCGATCATCGCGGTCGGCGGCGCCTTCGTCGGGCTGTCGGTGACGCTGCTGGGCTACCGCGCACTGGAGACCTATGGCGCGGCGAACCAGATCAGCGCGCTGGTGGGGCTGGGCCTGTACCGGGAGCTGGCGCCGGTGCTGACCGCGCTGCTGTTCATCGGCCGCGCCGGCTCGTCGATCGCGGCGGAACTCGGGCTGATGCGCGCCACCGACCAGATCACCGCGCTCGGGCTGATGGCGATCGACCCGGTGGCCAAGGCGGTGGCGCCGCGCTTCTGGGCGGCGGTGATCTGCGTACCGCTGCTGACCGGATTTTTCTGCAGCCTGGGCATCACCGCCAGCTACTTCGAGGCCGTGCACGTGCTGGGCATCGACGCGGGCACGTTCTGGCAGGTGCTGCGCGACGCGGTCGACTACCGGCACGACTTCCTGGTGGCGTTCCAGAAATCGGCCGTCTTCGGCGGCACCGCGGCGCTGGTGGCAGCGTACGTGGGCTACCACGCCGAGCCGACCATCGAGGGCACCTCGGTCGCCACCACGCGCGCGGTCGTCAACGCGTCCTTGCTGGTGCTGATGTTCAACTTCGTGCTGTCGGCGCTGCTGTTCCGCTGATGGACGCCGAGAAGAGCTTCCTGCCACGGACCACGCGGATGGAGACGGATCGGGAAATCCGATGCAGAAGGGCTTCATCCGCGTTGATCCGCGTGATCTGCGGCAAGAAACACCCATGGATTCCCGCGTGCGCGGGAATGACGACTGAGGGATCTTTGTGAGGACTCCAACATGACAACCCGCGGTCCACGTCTCGAATTCGCAGTCGGTGCGTTCCTGCTGCTGGCGCTGGCCTCGCTGCTGGTGCTGGCGATCGCCTCGACCAACGGCAAGTTCGGCTTCGGCGGCGACACCTACGCGCTGACGGCGCGCTTCACCAACATCGGCCCGCTGCGGCCGATGGCGCCGGTGAAGATCGGCGGCGTCACCATCGGCCGGGTCGGCGACATCACGCTCGACCCGGTCAAGCTCGATTCGGTGGTCACGCTCGACATCGACAAGCGCTACCAGGAACTGCCGATCGACACCTCCGCCGGCATCCTCACCAACGGGCTGCTGGGCGAAAGCTACGTCGGCCTGCAGCCCGGCGGCGACCTGGAGAACTTGAAACCCGGCGAAGAGATCGCATTCACCACGCCATCGGTCGACATCATCCAGATGGTCGGCAAGTACATGTTCAGCGGCGGCGGCGACAATGCCGCGGCCGCACCGGATGCCGGTGCCGGCATGCAGTCCCCCTCCTCCACGGAAGAAACCCAGCCATGAACCGCAAGCTCATTCCCCTTCTCGTCGCCGGCGCGCTGCTGGCCACGGTGCCGGGCCTGGCGCCTGTGCACGCCGCACCGCAGGCCGATGCCGGCGTGCGCGTGGCCTCGCCCAGCAAGATGGTGCTCGACAACAGCGAACGCATCCTGTCCACGCTGGAAAGCCGTCGCGCCGAGTTCAACAGCAACCCGGCCGCGCTGCGCCAGTTCGTCAGCAGCGAGTTCAACAACATGTTCGACCGCGACTACGCGGCGCGGCAGGTACTCGGCCGCCACGGCCGCGGCGCCTCGGACGCGGACATCAAGGCCTTCGGCGACGCGCTCGCCGACAACCTGATGCAGCGCTACGGCTCGTCGCTGCTGAACTTCAACACCAGGCTGCAGGTGCGGGTGAAGTCCGAAACCCCGCTGCCGCGCGGGCTGGGCGTGAAGGTCTCCAGCGAGATGATGCGCAGCGACGGCGACGCGATCCCGGTCGATTACCTGATGCGCCAGTCCGGCGGCCAGTGGAAGGTGTTCGACGTGCTGGTCGAAGGCGTGTCGTTCGTGCAGACCTTCCGCCAGCAATTCGACCAGGAGCTGCAGAACAAGTCGATCTCGCAGGTCGCCGCCGAGCTGCGCAAGGGCCAGCTCAACGCGAATGCCGACAAGTAGCGCCAGCGCCCGGCGTGACGGCGATGCGCTGGTGTTCACCGGCGCGTTGCTGCGCGACGACGTGGCCGCGCTGTGGCGCCAGCTGCCGAAGACGCTCGACGGCGTGCGGCGCCTTGACGTGGGCGCGGTCGAACGCATCGACAGCGCCGGCCTGGCGCTGCTGGCCGAGCTGGCCGCGCGCGCCGGCAACGCCGTCAGCGTCAACGGCGCGCCGACGGGCCTCGCCGAGCTGCGCGCGGCGTACCGGCTGGACCCGTCGCTGGGTTTCGCGGCCTGAGCGCGGCGCGATGACGCGCATCCGTATCCTGTTCCTTCCCCCGATCCAAGCGAGTCCCGCCCCATGACCCGCCACGCTGCCTTCCGCGCGCTGCTGTGCGCTTCGCTGGTCCTCACCCTGGGCGCCTGCGCCAGCCACAGCGGCGTGCGCGACGACGCGCCACCGCCGCCGGTAGGCGCGGTGCAGGACGCGGGCGACCCGACCACGGCCGCCGCGGAAACCGTCCCGCCCTACCTGGCCGATGCGGACGCAGCCGTCGGCGCGGCGCCGTACGACGCGGCGCCGCAGGCCGACACCGCACAGGACCCGGTAGCGCCGGCACCGCAGGACGACGCGTCCGGCAGCGCCGCGCCCACGCAGGCCGAACTCGACTACGCCGCGATCTACGGCGAGCCGCCCTACGACCCGGTCTACGACGACACCCTGCCCGCGCCCGCGCAGCTGCCGAAAAGCTACGATCCGTGGGAGGGCATGAACCGCCGCGTGCACCGCTTCAACAACGCGGTCGACCGCACCATCGCCAAGCCGCTGGCCAAGGCCTACGTGAAGGTGGTGCCGCGACCGATGCGGCTGGGCGTGAGCAACTTCTTCCACAACCTCGGCCAGCCGGTCAGCGCGCTCAATGCGCTGCTGCAGGGCAAGCCGAAGCAGGCGGCGCAGTCGATGGGCCGCTTCCTGCTCAACAGCACGCTGGGCATCGGCGGCATCTTCGACCCGGCCAGCGACGCCAGGCTGCCCAACCGCAGCGAGGACTTCGGCCAGACGCTGGGCGTGTGGGGCTGGAAGACCTCGCGCTACGTCGAGCTGCCGCTGTTCGGGCCGCGCACGGTGCGCGACAGCTTCGGGCTGGTGGGCGACGGCCAGCTGTCGCCGATCCGGCAGGTGGAGGACGACAAGACCCGCGTGTTCCTGCAGGGCCTGCAGCTGGTGGACGTGCGCACGCAGCTGTTCGCCGTCGACAGCATGCGCGAGGGCGCGGTGGACGACTACGCGCTGGTGCGCGACGCCTGGCTGCAGCGCCGCAACTACCAGATCTTCGGCGAACGCGAGCAGGAGAGCGAGGACGACGCACTGCCCGACTACCTGCGCGAGGACAGCGCCAACCCGACGGTGCCGGTGGATGTGATGCCGATCATTCCGGGCGCGCCGACGAACTGATCCCCTGCAGGAGCGGCTTCAGCCGCGAGCTTTTCCCGGGACAGGCAAAGATCAAAACCTCGCGGCTGAAGCCGCTCCTGCAAGAGAAGATCACGCGCGCATCATTCGCCCTCTTCGCCCAGCAGCTTCTGCGCATCCGCGCCCGGCAATGTCTCCACGCCCTTGAGCTGCTTCTCGATCGCGCGCGTGCGCACGCCGGCGGCCTTGATGCTGTTCTGCACGGTGTCCAGCTGCCCGTGCGCCTTCTCGAGCACGCCGGCGAACTTGCCGAACTCGGCCTTCACCGCGCCCAGCAGCTGCCAGACTTCGCTCGACCGCTGCTCAATCGCCAGCGTGCGGAAACCCATCTGCAGGCTGTTGAGCAGTGCCAACAGCGTGGTCGGCCCGACCAGTGTGACGCGGAACTCGCGCTGCAGCCCGTCGAACAGCCCGGGCCGACGCAGGACTTCGGCGTACAGCCCCTCGGTAGGCAGGAACAGCAGCGCGAAGTCGGTGGTATGCGGCGGCGCGAGGTACTTGTCGCGGATGCGCTTGGCTTCCACTCGCACCTGGCGCTCCAGCGCCGCGGATGACGTGGCGACCGCGTCGGCGTCGGCGCGATCCTGCGCGTCCATCAGCCGCTCGTAGTCCTCGCGCGGGAACTTGGCGTCGATCGGCAGCCGGATCGGCTGGTCGGCGTGGGTGCCGGGCAGCTTGACCGCGAATTCCACGCGCTCGCTGCTGCCGGGCACGGTGACGCAGTTGGTCTCGTACTGCTCGATGGTCAGCACCTGTTCGAGCAATGCGCCCAGCTGCACCTCGCCGAAGGTGCCGCGGGTCTTGACGTTGCTGAGCACGCGCTTGAGGTCGCCCACGCCGGTGGCCAGCTGCTGCATTTCGCCCAGGCCGCGCTGCACCGCCTCCAGCCGCTCGGACACGAGCTTGAACGAGGCGTCCAGGCGCGTGTTGAGCGTGGACTGCAGCTTCTCGTCGACGGTGGCGCGCATCTGTTCGAGTTTGGACGCGTTGTCGGCCTGCAACTTCTGCAGCTGCGATTCGAGCGTGGCGCGCATCTCGCCGATGCGCTGCTCGTTGCGCTGGGTCAGCTCGGTCAGGCGCTGGCCGAGGGTGTCCGCGAAGCGCTGCTGCAGGTCGGCGCCCTCGCTGCGCGCCTTGCGCGCGTCCTCGGTCAGCGCCTCGCGCAGCACGTCCAGGCGCTGGTCGGTGCGGGTGCTGAACTCGGTCAGGCGCGCGCCGAAGCCCTCGATGCGCTGCGACTGCGCCGACGACAGGCTGTCGAGCTGCTGGCGCAGCTCGCCGCGGCCATCGCGCTGCTCCTCGCGCAGGGCGGCTTCCAGCGCGCGTTCGGGCTTGCGCAGCAGCAGCACGACCAGCAGGACGATCGCCGCGAACACGGCGACCAGCAGGAGCAGCAGAAGTTGGGTCTCGGACATGCCGCCAGTGTAAGCGCGGCGGTCGCAGCGGTTGCGATCCGGGAGGTCGTGCTGGCGGGGGCGCCAGCGCGGCGCGACAATGCGGGCGGCCTGTCTTCACGGGAAACCTGGCATGCAGCCGCACTTCGCACTGCTGGCGTCGTACAACCGCTGGATGAACGAGCGCCTGTATGCCGCGGCGGGCACGCTGTCGGCCGAAGCACTGGCGCGCGACCGCGGCGCGTTCTTCGGCTCGATCCTGGGCACCCTCAACCACCTGGTGGTGGCCGACACGATCTGGCTGCAGCGTTTCGCCAACCTGCCCGGCCGCGACGCGATACTCGAGCCGGTACGCGCGCTGCCCACGCCACGCGCGCTGGACGCGATGCCGTTCCCGGATTTCGCCGCGCTCGCCGCGCACCGCCGCTGGCTGGACGACATCATCGAACGCTGGGTCGCGGACCTGGGCGACGACGACCTGCGGCAGGTGCTGCGCTACGCCAACACCCGCGGCGACCGCTTCGGGCGCGAGCTCGCCTCGCTGCTGGTGCATTTCTTCAACCACCAGACCCACCACCGCGGGCAAACCACCACCTTGCTGTCGCAGGCCGGCGTCGACGTCGGCATCACCGACCTGCTGGCGCTGATTCCCGACGCGGGTGCGGACGCCGCCCCGCCCCATCCCCACTGAGGAGGCCGCCCATGGAACTGCGCAGCAAGCGCGCCTACCTGCCCGCCGAAGACGCCGACGGCAACCGGGTGCTGGTCGACCGGCTGTGGCCGCGCGGCCTGTCGAAGGAAACGCTCGGCGACGTGGCGTGGGTGAAGGCCGTCGCGCCCAGCGACGCGCTGCGCAAGTGGTTCGGCCACGATCCGGCGAAATGGGACGAGTTCCGCAAGCGCTACTTTGCCGAGCTTGATGCCAATCCAGAAGGTGTCGCCGCGCTGCGCGCGCAGCTGTCGCCAAAGGGGCGCAACACGCTGCTGTTCGGCACGCGCGAGGAGCAGCACAACAACGCCGTGGCGCTGTGCGAGTACCTGCGTGCGCACCGCGAACACCGGCACTGACCGGCGAGCGGCTGAGGGAAACCGGCGCAACCGGACCCTGGTTTGTGGGAGCGGCCCATCACGATATGCGGCACAGGCGCGGTGTTTCCACGCGCCAGTCCGCCGCGCCTGCAATCAGCGCTTGACCAGCTCCACCCGGCGGTTTTCGGCGCGACCGGCCTCGGTGCCGTTGTCGGCCACCGGCCGGCTGTCGCCGTAACCCCGGGCCTGCAGGCGCGCGGCGTCGGTGCCGCGCGCGACCAGTTCGGCGACCACCGACTGCGCCCGGCCTTCGGACAGCACCTGGTTGTGCTGTCCGTCGCCGGTGTTGTCGGTATGGCCGTCGATCGACAGCTGCAGCGACGGGTCGTCCTGCAGCAGCTGCACGACCTGGTCGACCTGCGGCTTCGACGACGCCTCGACCTGCGTGCTGTCGGTGGCGAAGTTGACCTGCAGCGCGACCTTGCCGGTGGCGTCCAGGCTCTGCTTCATCGCACTGGCGTCGATCAGCTTGGCCGTCGGCTCGAACGGCGCGGTTTCCATGATGATCCAGTTGCCCGAGGCGCTGTTGGTGACGAAGTGGACCCAGATGTTGCGGTCGGCCCTGCGCAGGACATAGACGGTCGCCGGGCGGTTGTAGACGTCGCCGAGGCCATCGATGTGGCCCTGCTTGGTGTCGCTGTCGAGCTGCTTGATCCACTCGCGCGGGATCTTCGAGGAAGCGACCTCGACCGCACCGACGCTGGTGAGCAGCGTTTCGATGTTCTTGCGCAGCTCGAACTCCGACCAGGTCTTGTCCCTGGCCTTGCGGATCCGCGTCTCGTAGCTGCGGCCCTCGACCCACTCGAAGCCCTCGCCGGTCCAGAACGGGAAGCGCGCGTAATCCATCTGCACCGGCTTGTTCATCGGCTCGTAGCCGGCCGGCAGCGAAAAGTACGGGAACTCGCCCAGCGGCGCATCGGAGACCAGGATCTTCCCGATGTCGAACGCAGCCGCCGGCGCGTCTGCGTCTGCGTCCGCTTCTGCGTCCGCTGTCGCATCGTCGGGAGCGGAGGCGTCCGCCGCGGCGTCGGGCGCGACGGGTGCCGGTTCGGCGGACGGGGTCGCGGCGTCGGCCTCGACGGCGTCTTCGGCGGTGGGAGGCTTCTGGCAGCCGGCCAGCAGGACGGCGAGGACGAGCAGCGGTGCAATGCGCGCTGACAGTTTCATGGGAACTCCTTGTCGGCGGGATGTTGCGCGGGCGGATCTGTGCCCGCGCGCCGGTTCAAACCGGCGCGGCAGGATACCCCGTCGCGATGGCGCATTCCCAGCACGCCGCGGACGCGCCGGCGATGGCTGGCATCATTCCAGTGCCCGCCCCGCGTCGACGATCTCCACGCCCTGCATCTGCCCGAGCAGGCTGTCGAACCACGGCTTGTGCGTGGCGCCGACGACGGCCAGCGCGCGCGTGCCCGGGTGGTCGCCGAGCACGCGGCGGATGTTGGCGACCATGTGCAGGTTGCGGCCTTCCCAGCCGGCCACGTAGCGCTGTCCGAAATGCTGCGGCGAGGTGTCGCGCAGGGCCGCGCCGAAATCCGACTCGACCCGGCGCTGGAGGTTGCCGGGGTCGTTGATGAAGCGGTACAGCGCCAGCATCCCGCCCTGCACGGCCAGCGCGTCCTCGCGGTCGCGCATCGGTTTCGCGCGCGGCGCGGCGGCGGCCCAGAGCGCCGAGATCGCCTTGCCGTACGCCTCCGGCGTGCCGCCGAGGTCGCCGTTGTCGCCGGTGTGGTCGTCGACCGGATACACCCGCGGCAAGCCCAGTCGCGCGGCAAGGCGCGCGGCGAGCTGGTCGTTCTCGTTGTCGCGGCCTTCGCGCGTTCGCAACGCCTGCACCAGCACCTCGTCCAGGCCGTCGCCGGCATGGCGCGCGGCCTCCGGCAGCTGCCACCACTGCACCATCGCCGAGGCCGGGTCGCCCGCGGCCAGGAACAGCGCCGCCAGGTGCCGGCGCTGCGCGTCGGACGGCTGGTCCGGCCAGTCCTGCAGGATGCCCCGGACTTCCGCGATCGCCGCCGGCACGTCCAGGCCGGTGGCGGCCTTTGCCTTCGCGGTGTCGGGGCAGTACGTGTCGACGTCCTCGGGCAGGTACACCGTGGGATGCCGCTTCATCAGGTCGCAGGTTTCGCCGGACAGCGCTTCGATGGTGATCACGCCGGGCCGGTAGGCCGCCAGTTTGTCGAGCAGCGGCTGCAGCGATTCGGGCTTGAAGTCCGTGCCTTCCGGCAGCTGCGACAGGTGCACGCTGCCGAGCACCAGCACCTGCGTGCGCGGACCGGCCAGGTCGCGGTCGAGCACGTCGAGGTCGACCTGCGCCTGCGCCACCCCGCACGCCAGCAGCAGGGCGCCGGCGACGCGGGCAAGCGGGCGACGACAGCTTCGTGCGGACCGGGCGGTCACGGCTCGTCAACCGCAATGGCGTCGCGGCCGGTGTCGCCGTTCGATGCGACGGTCCGCGCGGGAGACGTCTCGGGCTCCAGCATCACCAGCGGCTCGCCGCGGTAGCGGTATTCCAGCGCGTCCTGCTGCCCGCGCAGCGCGACGACGTGCGTGCACAGCCCCTGCGCCCGCCGTTCGAGCTCGGCGGTGCGCGCGTCCAGCAGGTCGTCCATCTCCGCGTCGAGTTTGTCGGCGCGCGCTTCCAGCTTGTCGGCGCGGCCGGTGAACACGGCCCACAGCACGCTGCGGGTGAGGCTGCCGGTCATGTCCTCGACGACGCGCTCCACGTTGCGCTCGAAGTCGCCGCCGAACACGTCCTGGTCCCAGCGTCCCTTGCCCAGGCTGCCGTCGATCTGCGCCAGCGCCTGCTTGCGGTGGCGGTCGACCTTGCGTGCCTTGCGTTCGCTGCCGGTCATCGCGCGCATCACGCCGCTGAGCGCGTCGAAGGTGATGTCGACCGAGCCGCGCGCGACGTCCGCGACCTGCGGCATCAGCGCGCGCGCCTCGTCCTCCATCGTCCGCAGGCGCCGGGCGTCGGCGTCGCTGACGGCCTGCACCTGGCGGTCGACGCTCAGCGTGCCGTCGTGGAAGAAGATTTCCTTCGGCACGCCGTCGTGGCGGTACAGCCACACGCCGCCGCCGTCGACCTGCACGTTGTAGGGCGTGGACAGGCCGCACTGGTGCGAGGAGAGCTCCGGCGACTGCACGGCGCCGTCGTCGGCGCGCGCTGCGCCGGCGGAAAGCGCGAGCAGGCAGGCGGTGGCGAGGAGGACGCGGCGCATGTTCGACCCGGCGGGAAGTGGAATGCGTGCAGGATCGCGGCGCGCCCTTGGTGCGGGCGCGTGCGGAAAGTCATCGCATGACGGAAGTCATGGGGACCGATGACGCACATGCAGAAGCGGCCATGTGGAGAGCACTTGTGGGAGCGGCCATGGCCGCGATGCCGTCATGCCAATCGCGGCCATGGCCGCTCCCGCAACTGCGTCCGCGGCGTGGCCGGGAACCTCAGTCCAGCACGCGGCAGAACACCGCCTTGAGGTAGCGCGACTCCGGCACGTTGGCCAGGAACGGATGGTCCGCGCCAGCGCCCGCCACCTTCAGCACCTGCAGCGTGCGCCCGGCGTAGTAGCCGGCGCGGCGCAGCATATCGAGGAACTGGTCCTCGCCGACTAGGCCGGTGCACGAGAACGTCGCGAACAGTCCGCCCGGCTTCACCACGCCGAGCGCGAGCTTGTTCATGTCCAGGTACTTCTTCAGCGCAGGGATCACCTGCTCGCGGTCGCGGGTCATCTTCGCCGGGTCGAGGACGACCACGTCGTACGCGTCGCCGTTGCCGGCCGCGTCGCGCAGCCAGGGGAAGATGTCGGCCTGCACGAAGCGCAGGCGCACGTCGTTGAGCTTCGCGTTGCCGCGGGCGATGTCGAGCACGTCCTGGTCGATGTCGACGCCGGTCACCTCGCTCGCACCGCGCACCGCCGCGTACACGCCGAAGCCGCCGGTGTTGCAGCACAGGTCGAGCATGCGCTTGCCCGCGACCTGCTGCGACAGCCACTGCCGGTTCTCGCGCTGGTCGGCGAAGAAGCCGGTCTTGTGCGCGCCGGCCGGGTCGGCGCGGAACTTCACGCCATGCTCGGTGATGATTGCGGGCGCGGCGGGTTCGGTGCCGCGGAAGTCGAACGATTCCTGCTTCTGCACGTGCTCGTCGGCGAAGGCGTGGAAGCGGCAGCCGGGGAACTGCGCGCGCAGCGCCTCGTAGATCCACTCGCGGTGGCGGAACATGCCGGCGCTGAAGAACTCGACCACCAGCAGGTCCGCGTAGCGGTCGACCACCAGGCCCGACAGGCCGTCGCCCTCGCTGTGGACCACGCGCCACGCGTCGGAGACCTCGTCGAGCCGCAGCACCTCGCGCCGCAGCCGCACGGCCTCGGCGATGCGATGCGCGAACCACGCCGCGTCGATGGCCACGTCCGGATCGGCCTCCAGCATGCGCAGTGCGATGCGCGAGTGGCCGTTGTAGAAGCCGCGCCCGATCCACGTGCCGTCGACGCCGACCACGTCGACGATGCTGCCGGGTTTCGGCCGCTGCGCGGGCTTCTCCACCAGTTTCTGGAAGATCCACGGATGGCTGCCGCGCCAGGCATTGCGCAGGCGGATGGTGGGGATGGCGTCGTTCATGCGGGCATTATCGCCCGCGACGCACCGCACTTGCTGGAGCGGCTTCAGCCGCGCGCCTTTCCGTCGCCGAAGCCGCTGGATGTCCGGCTTTCGGCTGTTGTAAGGCACCTGCCGCCGATCGCGGCCCTGGCCGCGCCCACCGTTTCCCCATCCGGGACACTCCCTCCCACGCCCAAACCTTGCATCGCCCCGATCCGCCGCCATCCTTGCCCCATGCACTTGGACACGCACGAACCGCAGCTCGACCCCGCCGCCCAGCGCAGGGCCGACCGCGCGCGCCTGCTGCGCGCACTCAAGGCCAGCCTGGCGTTCGTGCTGCTGCTGGTGGTGATGTTCGCCGCGCAGCAGGCACTGGACTGGCGCGCGTTCGCGGTGCTGCCGCAGAGCGCCGCCGGGCTGGTCGGCGTGCTGACCGCGCCGCTGCTGCACGGCTCGCCCGAGCACCTCGGCGCCAACGCGGTGTCGCTGCTGCTGCTGGGCACGCTGGCCGGCGCCGTCTATCCGCGCGCCACCGTGCGCGCGCTGCCGCTGCTGTGGCTGGGCTCGGGGCTGGGCGCGTGGCTGCTGGGCGAGGCCGGCTCGCGCCACCTGGGCGCCAGCGGGCTCGGCCACGGGCTGCTGTTCCTGGTGTTCGTGCTCGGACTGCTGCGCCGCGACCGCGCCTCGATCGCCGCGGCAATGATCGCGCTGTTCCTCTACGGCGGCATGCTGCTGACGGTGCTGCCGCGCGAAATCGGCGTGTCGTGGCAGTCGCACCTGGGCGGCGCGGTGGCGGGCGTGGTGGCGGCGTTCCTGTTCCGCCACCGGGACCCGAGGCCGCCGCGGCGCAAGTACAGCTGGGAAATCGAGGAAGAGCTGGCCGAACGCGAGGCCCGCGCCGCCGCCGAGGACCGTAACCAGTTCGAACCCGGCGCCCCGGACGACGTGCCGGTGCTGTGGCAGCGGCAGCAGGAAGAGCGCGGCGTGGTGCTGCGGTTTCCGCGCCGGGACGAAGACTCCCGCTGATCGTGCAGGAGCGGCTTCAGCCGCGAGCTTTTCCCGCACATGCCGAAGATCAAGGGCTCGCGGCTGAAGCCGCTCCTGCACAAGCGCCGGGCGACCGGGCATTCGCCTTGTGCTTACAATCGGCCCATGCGCCTGCCCATGATGCCCGCCTCGCTCCTGCTGGTCGTCCTCCTCGGCGGCTGCGCCACCACGGGGACGCCCATGCAGGCTTCGGTCGACGCCCTGATGCGCGACTACACCGGCGACGTGCCCGGCGCGGCGGTACTGGTGCTGCGCGACGGCCAGCCGCTGCTGCGGCGCGGCTACGGCCTGGCGGACCTGGAAACCGGCACGCCGGTGACCCCGGACACCAACTTCCGCCTGGCCTCGGTGAGCAAGCAGTTCACCGCCGCGGCGATCCTGCTGCTGGCCGAAGACGGCAAGCTCTCGCTCGACGACCCCGTACGCAAGTGGCTGCCGTCGCTGCCCGCGAGCGACGACGCGATCACCCTGCGCCACCTGCTCACCCACGCCTCGGGCCTGATCGACTACGAGGACCTGATGGCGCCCGACGCCACCGGGCAGGACACGCTTGATCAGGTCCACGACATCGACGTGCTGCACCTGCTCGAAGGCGAGGACCGCCTGTACTTCGCACCGGGCACCGGCTACCGCTACAGCAACGGCGCCTACGCGCTGCTGGCGCTGGTCGTCGGCAAGGCCTCGGGGCAGGACTTCGCGACCTTCCTGCGCGAACGCATCTTCAAGCCACTGGGCATGGACGGCACGGTGGCCTACGAGAACGGCATCTCCACCGTCGCCCGCCGCGCCTACGGCCACAGCCTGGTCGACGGCCGGTGGGTGCGCACCGACCAGAGTTCGACCAGCGCGGTGCTCGGCGACGGCGGCATCTATTCCTCGATCGACGACCTGGCCAGGTGGGACGCGGCGCTGTACGACGACCGCCTGCTCAGCGACGCGATGCGCGCCGACGCCTTCACCCTGCACAACCCGATCCACGACGAGGCCGACGTCGACGGCTACGGCTACGGTTGGCGCATCCACGGCGAGGTGCTGTGGCATTCGGGCGAGACCATCGGCGGGCGCAACGTGATCATCCGCTGGCCGCAGCGGCACCTGACCGTGGTGGTGCTCACCAACCGCAACGACCCCGAGCCGTACCGGCTGGCGATGAAGATCGCGGCGTTGTACCTGCCGGCAGCGCCCGCACACGATTGAGCGCCTTCTTTCCCGGTGCAGCGGCTTCGTGGCATCGTGCGCGCGGGCAACGGAGGGATCCGAATGCACGACGGTGACACCGGCGTACGGCCGCAACAGGATGTCTACGCATCGCCAAGGGCGCCGGTCGGCGATGTGGGCAGAATTCGCTTCGATGCCACGAGGACGGCGTTCCACGTCGTCTCCTTGCGCAAGTTCTGGTGCCTGTACCTGGCCACCTTCGGCCTGTACCAGTACTTCTGGCTCTACCGGCATTGGGAACAGTACCGCGACTGGCATCGCGAACCGCTGTGGCCGGCGGCCCGGTCGATCTTCTCGATCTTCTTCATGCATGCGCTCAATCGCCACGTGGACGATGCGCTGCGGACATCGCGCACCGTCCACGCGTGGCGGCCGGTGCTCAGCGCCACCATGTTCGTCGTGCTCTCGATCGTCTCGGCAATCGTCGGCCGCGTGGCGGCGCGCGTGGACGCCATGACGCAGCTGGATTACCTCGGCATCGCGCTGTTGCTGCCCGTGGGCATGGCCATGGCCGCCACCCAGCGCGCGGCCAACGCCGCGTGCCAGGACCCCGGCGGCTCCGCGAACGCGCGGCTGACGGCGGCAAACTGGCTCTGGATCGTGCTGGGCTGCCTCTTGTGGACACTGATCCTCATCGGTCTCCTGGCTCCCGGCGCGCCGCCCTGACTTGCGGGCCAAGCTGCCGGTCGTGCAGCCGCGACCACAGCAGCAGCGATGCGATGGCGCCGCACAGGCACAGGAACATGTCCCACTGCGTGTCCCAGACGTCGCCCTGGGTGGCGAGGAAGGCGTCGGCATCGGCGCCGAAGGCCAGCGCCGCCCACCATTCGATCAGTTCGAACAACGCGCTGAAGCTCAGGCACGCGGCGAGCACGAGGTAGACGAGCCAGCCGCCGCGGCGCAGCGGCGTGAGCCGCAGCAGCAGTTCGCGCGCCAGGATCGCCGGCACGAAGCCCTGCATCAGGTGGCCGACGCGGTCCCAGGGGTTGCGCTCGAAGCCGAGCACGTCGCGCAGCCAGAACCCGAGCGGCGTCTGCGCGTAGGTGTAGGTGCCGCCGTGGACCAGCACCAGGGCGTGCACGACCAGCAGCCAGCACAGCAGCCGCGTCAGCGGGAATCGCGACCAGCGCCAGGCCAGCAGCGGCAGCGCGGCGATCACCCAGACCACTTCGAGCAGCCAGGTCAGCCGGTCGCGCGCGACCGCCAGCGACCACGCGAGCGCGACCACCACCACCGCGAGCAGGACCAGCCGCTCGATGCGGGTGGGCGGCGTGGCAACCGGGTGTGTCGGCGCATCCATCGCCGTCGAGCATAGCGGCGATGCGACCCGTGCGGACATCGGTGCACGACGGCTGTGCTAGCGTCGCGGCTCCCCCAGCCGGAACCAAGCCGATGCGTCGCGCCGCCCTCCTGCCCGTCCTGTTCGCGCTGTCGCTGGCCGCGTGCCAGCGCGAGGCGCCGCCGCCCGCGGAGGACGCCTCCGCCGCGGAGGCGACGCCCCCGGACTGGGCCGACGACCCCGCCGCGCTGCGCATCGAGGCCGACGTACGCGCGCTGGCCGACGACGCGATGGAAGGCCGCGAGACCGGCACCCGCGGCTACGAGAAGGCCTCGGACTACGTGGCCCGGCGCTTCGCCGAGATCGAACTGCAGCCGGCCGGCGACGACGGCTCGTTCTTCCAGCGCGTGCCGCTGCTCAAGGCCACGCGCGAGCGCGAAGGCGCGTACTTCGCGGTCAACCGCAACGGCCGCCACATCGAGCTGCGGCTGCGCGACCAGTTCCTGCCGCAGCCCGACTTCAACGCGGCGCGCGCCGCGGTCGAGGCGCCGGCGGTGTTCGTCGGCCAGGCAGTGCACGCGCCGGCGCTGGGCGTGGACGACTTCAAGGGCCTGGACCTCAAGGGCAAGATCGCGGTGCTGTTCGGCGGTGCGCCGGCGCGCTTCGACGACGACCGACGCGCGTTCCACGCCTCGTATCGCGAGAAGCTGCGCCAGGTCGCCGCGCACGGCGCGATCGGCGCGGTGTTCGTCAACACCGTGCAGGACGAGGCCGGTTCGCCGTGGGCGCAGCACGCGGCCAACTGGGACAAGCCGGCGATGCGCCTGCGCGGCGACGACGGCCGCGGCATCGACACCTTCCCGCAGCTGCGCGTGGTGGCCTCGGTCAGCGCGGCGGCCGCCGACCTGGTGTTCGCCGACGCCCCGCTGACCGCCGCGCAGCGGTTCGACGCCGCGCGCGACGGCACGCTGCGCGGCTTTGCCCTGCCCGGCACCATCGCGCTCGCCGCGCGCACGACCATCGAACCGGCACAGTCGCGCAACGTGGTGGCGCGGCTGCCCGGCGACGACGACGCGCTCGCCACAGAACACATCGTCTACAGCGCGCACCTGGACCACGTCGGCATCGGCGCGCCGGTGGAAGGCGACCGCATCTACAACGGCGCGCTCGACAACGCGCTGGGCGTGGCGATCATGCTCGAGACCGCGCACCAGCTCGCCGACGCGAAGGACCGGCCGAAGCGCTCGCTGCTGTTCGTCGCCACCACCGCCGAGGAAAAGGGCCTGCTCGGCGCGGAATGGTTCGCCACCCACCCCACCGTGGCGGCCGGTTCGATGGTGGCCAACATCAACATGGACATGCCGGTGCTGATGGCGCCGACCACCGACGTGGTGCCGATCGGCGTCGAACATTCGTCGCTGCAGGCCACGCTGGAAGCGGCGGCGAAGGACACCGGCGTGGCGCTGTCCCCGGATCCGTTCCCGGAAGAGAACGTGTTCGTGCGCAGCGACCAGTACGCCTTCATCCGCGCCGGCGTGCCGGCGGTGTACCTCGCCGGCGGCGTGGAGTCCGCCGACAAGGACAAGGCGCGCGATCCGAAAGTGGCGCTGCGCTACTTCCTGCGCAACTGCTACCACCGCCCCTGCGACGACGCCGACACGCAGCCGATCCAGTACGGCGACGCCGCCCGCATGGCGCGGCTCAACGCGCGCATCGGCCAGCGGGTCGGCGACGAGGCCGAGCGCCCGCGCTGGAACGAAGGCGACTTCTTCGGCGACATGTTCGCCAGGTAAACCTCCTGTGGGGGGCGCGCCCTGTGGGAGCGGCCATGGCCGCGATCCGCATGGGAAAGCATCGCGGCCATGGCCGCTCCCACAAAAGCAGTCACTCCGGTTTGCGGCGAGGCGACCTCCGGGATGCGCTCCCGGCCCGCCTTACGGAGCCGCGCGCGCGCGGATGACCGCGTCGATGGTGGCGTTGCGGACCTCCTTGCGGAAGCCGTCGACGATCCCGCGCTCGACGGTGCGCTTGTCGCCAATGCCGATCGCGACCTGCTCGTCTTCCTTCGCCAGTTCCGGCGCCAGCGCGACGAACGCGTCCATCTGCGACTTGCACGCGGCGAATGCGCCGGCCGCCAGTTCGCTCGGCGCGGCCTCGACGCGGTTGGCGTAGCGCTGCGCGTACTGTGCATGGCACTCCAGCACCGCGGCTTCGGCCGGTTCACGCGTGTCCGCCTCCGGCGTCGCGGCGTGCGCGGTGGCGGCCAGCGCCAGGGCAACGGGGATGGATGAAATGATCCGGTGCATCGTGTCCTCCTGGTGGGTGGATCGGCGCGCGTCAGGCGCCCTTGTTCGCGTCGTCCCAGGCCATGGGCTGCCAGAGTTCGACCTTGTTGCCGTCCGGGTCCATGATCCACGCGAACTTGCCGTTCTCGTGCGACTCCGGGCCACCGACGACGGCCACGCCGGCCTCGCGCAGCTGCGCCAGCATGCCGTCGAGGTCGTCGACCCGGTAGTTGATCATGAAGAGCGCGTCGCTCGGGCTGAACCACTGGCTGTCCCGGTCCGCGGCGTGCCAGACCGTCAGCCCGCCGTCGTCGGCCTTGTCGTCGGGCCAGCGCAGTACGGCGCCGCCGAAGTCCTCCAGCGGCAAGCCCAGGTGCTGCTGGTACCAGGCCGCAAGCGCCTTGCCGTCGCCCCTGGATTTGAGGAACACGCCGCCGATTCCGGTGATCTTCGCCATCGCACCCCTCCAATCCGGTTTCGCGCCGGTCAGGCGCCGGGGGCGGACCAGACGGCAAGCTCGTTGCCGCTGGGCTCGGTGAAGTGGAAGCGTCGTCCGCCCGGGAAGGAGAATATCGCCTTCACGACCTCCCCGCCCGCCGCCTCCACCTTGGCAAGCGTGGCCTCCAGGTCCTCGCTGTAGAACACGATGAGCGCGCTGCCATGGTCCGTGCGCGCCGCGGCATCGGCGCGGAAGAAGCCGCCATCGAGCCCCTGCCCCGAGAACGCCGCGTAGTCGGGACCGTAGTCCTCGAACTTCCATCCGAACGCCTGTTCGAAGAAGCGCCTGGTGGCCTCGATATCCCGCGCGGGGTATTCGACGTAGTCGATCTTCTCGTGTGCCGGCATGGTGGCCTCCGCGGGCTGGCTTCCCGTGACGCGTGGGTGCCGGGAATAGTGCCACGGTCGCCGACATGCGCTGCGCGCACGCGTGCATGCACCCCGGAGGTTCGCCTGCCTCCGCTCCGTTCATTGCGGCGCCGCGGCCTGCTTGCAGCCACATCGCGGCCTCTGCACAATCGGTCGCATGCAGCCGCCCCCGGTCGAGCACGTCGATTCGCTCGCCAGCCTGTACACCCATGTCCGGGTCGTGCTGGGCATGGTGATCGGCCTTGGCCTGACCCACCTGCTGCGCCACTTCGCCCGCATCATCGACCGCCCCGTGCGCGAGCGCACCTACTGGGTGCACCTGCTGTGGGCGGTGTCGATGTTCCTGTACCTGCTGCACTTCTGGTGGTGGGAATTCCGCCTCGTCCACACCTTGCACTGGACGTTCCTGCTGTTCCTGTTCGTCGCCCTCTACGCGCTGCTGCTGTACCTGCTGTGCGCGATCATCTTCCCCGACAGCCTCGACGGCTACCGCGACTACGAGGAGTATTTCTACTCGCGCCGGCGCTGGTTCTTCGGCCTGCTTGGCCTGGCCTACGTGGTCGACCTGGGCGACACGTGGATCAAGGGCCTGGCCTACTTCGAAGGCTTCGGCCCGGAGCTGCAGCTGCGCAGTCTCGCCTACGTCGTGCTGTGCGCGATTGCGATGGCGACGCCAAACCGCCGCTTCCACGCCGCGTTCGTGATCGCCAGCCTGGCCTACCAGGCGTCGTGGATCGTGCGGCAGTTCGAGACGCTTTGACGATGCGGCTGCGACGACAGTTGTCCCGCGGCTGCCGCGGATCCGGCCGGTTCCCGTGATGCCCCTGACGCGCATGAGCGGCCACCCGCGCTAAATTCAACCATTCGGTTGACATTCCGGGTGGGGCGGAATAAATTCAACCCAATGGTTGAATTAACTGCCCCGTGCCTGAACGAGCTTTTCCGCGCCCTGTCCGATCCCACCCGGCGCGCAATGCTGTGCGAGCTGGCCGAAGGGCCGCGCACCGTCGGCGAGCTCGCCGCCCCCTTCGAGATTTCGCTGGCCGGCGCGTCCAAGCACATCCAGATGCTGGAGCGCGCCGGCCTGATCCAGCGCGACGTGCGCGGACGCGTGCATACATGCCGGCTCGATGCGCGCCCCATGCATGCGGGCGCGGAATGGCTGCGCCATTACGAGCGCTTCTGGAACAAGAAGCTCGACGCCCTCGAAGCCATCCTCAAGGCAGAGGACGCCGCGACACCCGCGAAGCGCAAGCCCGCGCGCAAACCCTCCCCCGGATCGAGGAAACACAGATGAACCGTCCCCTCCAGTCCCGCCCAACCGCGGACTACGCCACCATCACCGCGCCGCAGACCGTGCGCCTGCAGCGCCTGCTGCCGGGCCCGATCGAACGCATCTGGAGCTACCTCACCGACGATGCGCTGCGGCGCACGTGGCTGGCCGCCGGGCAGATGCAGCCCGCGGCCGGGACGCCCTTCACCCTCACCTGGCGCAACGACGAGCTCACCGATCCACCCGGCAACAGGCCGGAAGGCTTCGACAGCGAAAACAGCCTGCAAAGCACCATCACCGAATACGACCCGCCGCGCCGGCTGGCGTTTACCTGGGGCAGCGGTGAAGTCGCATTCGACCTCGAACCGCAGGGCGACAAGGTGCAGCTGACCGTGACCCACCGGGGCATTTCCGACCGCACGAACATGCTCATGGTCGGCGCCGGCTGGCACCAGCACCTGGACACCCTGGTCGCGCGCGCCGGCGGCGGCACGCCCGAACCGTTCTGGGACGGCTGGACCCGCCTGCGCGACGAGTACGACCCGCTCATTCCCGCCTGACCGCCCCTTTCAGCCAGCACGCGTCGCGCGCAGCGGCCCCACCGCCCTGCAAGGAGGCCTTGCCATGAGAACGCTGTTCTTCGCCCTGTTTGCCGCCGTCGCCTGCCTGTCGGCGAAGGCGCCTGCCGCAGGACACGACGACGCGCTGCTGCGGCCGATGCCCGAAGCGCTGGAAATCCGCTTCGCGCTGAGCGCCGCGCCGCCGGCACTGCGCGGCGACGCCACCGTGTACGTGCTCGACCCCGCCAGCGGCTACCGCCGCGTGCGCGAAGGCCACGATGGCATCGCATGCCTGGTCGAGCGCACGCCCTGGGAGATGCGCGAACTGCGCAACGACGTCTACATCCCGCTGTGCTACGACGCCGCCGGCGACCGCAGCTACCTGCAGGCCAAGCGCGATACCGCCGCCCTGCGCGCGCAGGGCCTGGACGCAGCCGCGCTGGCTGCGGAGATGGAGAAGCGCTGGGCCGACGGCGGCTATCGCGTCCCCGCCGGGGCCGGCGTGTCCTACATGGTCGCGCCGGTGATGCGCGCCGTCGGCCCGCCGGACCTGCAGGTGCATACGATGACCATGCCGCACCTGATGTTCTACGCCCCCGGGGTCACCGATGCCGACATCGGCGCAAAGCCCGACCTTGCCGACAAGGCCAGCCTGGCGTGGCCCTTCATCGCCCGCCAGGGCAACGACGCGCAGAGCTACATCATCCAGATGGTCGGCGACGCCGAGAAGGCGGCGATCGTCGACGGACAACGGGACCTGCTGCGCGAACTGTGCACATACGACAAGGTGCTGTGCCTGCCTTCGGCCGGACACCACTGAGGGCGGGCATCGTCCTCAGGGCGACACGGCTTGCTTGAGCGAGTTGTCGGGCTTCGCAAGCTCTGCGCTCCTAGTTGTACTTGGAGCCGACATCTTCACCGCATAACACCCGAATTAATCCGCCCCTCGAAGCGGCGTCGTCTTGAATGAATTGTTAGGCCATCTTTAGCGCGCCTATGATTGCCATCCGAGCAGGCAGATAGCAGTAGGAAAATGGCTAGAAAGCGAAAAAATATGGGCATGAGGCCTAACACCTGAGTTAAGCCGACCCGCGCAGTGGAGTGGATCAGGCGGCAAGCTTTACCTGCCGCCTGGGCCGCGTAACGAAGCGGGTTCGGCTTGAACGCATTGTTAGCTGCCAACCCTGGCCGGAGGAACGGGAAAACACTCTCCTACCTGACTAATCACGCCAGGCCAGAGTCGGCCATGGCCATGACTCTTGGCCGTGAACCGTCCCATCAAGCTCGCGTACCCCGACATGGGCTTGCCGTCCCAATCAACGCATGTAGTGACGTGTATCCAGAGGGCATTGCTATAAATGCTGTTCTGGAAGTCATCCTTATGCAACCAGATTGCGTTGCCTTCGAACTCAAGGTGGACGTAGCCCGTCAGTTGGACAAGTTTGCCCTCGTATTTCTCCGGATTTGCGAGCAACTGGATGATAGATACCTTCTCACTCTTCTCCATTGGCTGGCTGTACGAAGGTCCAGCCATTACCGAGACCAAGAGAATTGCGATTGCTATCAGATTGCGCATGACTGTCATTGGTACCTAACTCCCGATTACGGCGCACCGAAGCAGCATAGCCCCGCAACTCACGCCCCCGGCAGCGGCATCCCGCGGAATGCCTTCACAGTGCGCAGCACGAAACTTGAATTGACGTCGGCGACGCCGGCCTGCGCGAGCAGGCGGTCGAGCAGGAAGCGGGAGAAGTGTTCGAGGTCGCTGACGGCGATCTGCAGCAGGTAGTCCATGTCGCCGGTGAGGGCGTGGCAGGCGACGACTTCATCCCACTCGTTGACGAAGCGGGCGAAGGCGGCGACCGACTCGGCGTCGTGGTGGTTGAGCTGGACGCGGACGAAGGCCTGCAACCCCAGGCCCAGGCGCTCGGGATCGACTTCGGCGCGGTAGCCGGCGATCACGCCGTCGCGTTCGAGCCGCTGCACGCGGCGCAGGCAGGCCGAGGGCGAGAGATGGACGCGTTCGGCCAGCTCGGCGTTGGTCAGGCGGCCGCCGCGCTGGAGTTCGGCGAGGAGCTGGAGGTCGGTGCGGTCGAGTCCGGTGGCGGGCATGGCATGCGCGATTTTGCTGTTTGACGCAATGATCTTGCGCCAAACGCGCAGGATCGTGCAACTTTGCAATCCCGTTGCGCGGTTTGGCGAATAAGGTGGAGAGTCGTACGAAAGGAGATCCGCCATGTCCGCCACCCCGCGCCGCGTCGAGAACCTGCACACCGACAAGGGCAAGGTGCCGGTCTATGCCACCGGGATCGTCGAGCAGCCCTGGGACGACTATTCGGCCGACGACCACGCGACCTGGGCGACGCTGTACGCGCGCCAGCGCGAGATCCTGCCCGGGCGCGCCAGCCAGGCCTTCCTGCAGGCGCAGGACGCGATGGGCATGACGCCCGACCGCATCCCGAAGTTCGCCGAGCTCAACCAGGTGCTGCGCGAAACCACCGGCTGGACCCTGATGGGCGTGGAGGGCCTGCTGCCGGAACTGGATTTCTTCGACCACCTGGCCAACCGCCGCTTCCCGGTGACCTGGTGGATCCGCCGTCCCGACCAGGTCGACTACATCGAGGAGCCGGACCTGTTCCACGACCTGTTCGGCCACGTGCCGCTGCTGATGAACCCGGTCTTCGCCGACTACATGGAGGCCTATGGCCGTGGCGGGGTGAAGGCGCACGGCATCGGCGCCGATGCGCTGCAGAACCTGACCCGGCTGTACTGGTACACGGTGGAGTTCGGCCTGATCAAGGAAGGTAACGGCAGCGAGTCCGGCGCGCTGCGCATCTACGGCAGCGGCATCGTGTCGTCCAAGGGCGAGTCGCTGCATTCGCTGGAAAGCGCGGCGCCCAACCGCATCGGCTTCGACCTGGAGCGGATCATGCGCACCCGCTACCGCATCGACACCTACCAGAAGACGTACTTCGTGATCGACAGCTTCGAACAGCTGATGGAGGCGACGGGGCCGGACTTCACGCCGATCTATGCGCGGCTGGCGGAGCAGGATTCGATCCCGGCGGGGACGGTGCTCGACACCGACAAGGTGTACCAGCGCGGCAGCGGCGAAGGCTGGGCCAGCGACGGCGACGTGTAGCTTCCGCGCAAGTCACACGTGCTGGCGACGCGCACCTTCAAGCCAGCGATGACGGGGGCGCAGCGACAGTCGCGGCCTGCGCCCCTGCAGGACGCGCGTTGTCGTCCAGCACGCCCCGCGGCAGCGCCGCCTGCGCCTTCGCGCCGCCGTACTTGCGGTTGAGCCAGACCGCGGCCACCACCGCGACCGCGAGCGGGCCGAACCAGGCCAGGTACTGCACGACCACCAGGTCCAGCTCCGCGAGCACCGAGCGCAGGCCGATGGACACGAACGCGATGTGCACGGCGATGCCATTGCCGATCATCGCGTTGAAGTGTTCCCTGAGCCACCAGCGCGGATTGCGCGGCGCGCGGCGCCACTGCACGACCGAATCGATGCTGGCCGCCACGCCCACCACGCCGAAGACCTGGAACAGCGGGGCCCCGATCTTCGTGCCCACGATGGCAATGCCCAGTCCGGCCGCACCGACCAGCACCGCGAACACCCAGTACATCGCGCCGAAGTAGCGATCCCGATTGTTGCGGTCGCGGATCGCGCGCCAGGCACTCCAGCAGGCGCTGCCGGTGAGCAGCAGCAGGTAGCCGAGGAAGATCGCCGTCAGCGGGCGGCCGCGTTCGACCAGCGCCAGGCTCAGCGGCACGCCGCTGCCCAGCACCGGCAGCATCGCCAGCAGGAAGACCTGGCCGACGCGGCGATGCCGCGGCGTGCCCTTGCGCATCGCGGCGGCGATCCAGTAAGTAGCCAGCGCCACCGTGCCGGCGGCGACGTGGATGAGCAGGAACCAGCGGTATGTGTCCATGGTGAATCCCTCCATTGCCCGGAGGACAGTCTCGTCGCCGGCGCGGCGCGGGCTCAGGTGCCGCCGGTCATCGATCGCGGGTGCCGGAAGTCACTTTCTGCGCGCGACGTCTTGCCCGGCGGCACCCCGGCACGCAAGCTGGCGCCATGCAGAGCAACTGGCACGAACGGGTCGACGGACTGCTGTCGCCGCTGTCGCTGGCGGCCTACGCGGCGTGGGCGGCGGTGTGGCTGGCCGCAGGCGGGGTGATGGCCGGCGACCCTGCGGTGGCCTGGACGCTGCGGGCGGTGCTGGTGCTGTTCCTGCTGCTGTTCGTGTTCGAACACCTGGCGTCCGAACGTCTCGGGATGCGTGGCTTCCTTGCGATCTGCGCGGCGATGGCGGCGCTGGCGCTGTGGGCCACGGCGATGACGCCGCACGGCCTCGCGATCATCCTGCTGGTATTGCTGGCGGCGGTGCTCGGCTCGCGGCTGGCGTGGCGCGAGCTGTTGCTCGCACTGGGGCTGGCCAACCTCGGCTTGGCCGCGGTGGTGTGGGCCACCTGGGAGATCCGCACGCAGCAGTTCCTGATCGTCGTGTGCGCCTACCTCAGCTTCCAGGTCTTCGCCGCGCTGGTGATGCGCTACGCGGCGCAGGCACAGGCGATGAGCGAGGAGTTGCGCGCGGTGAACGCCGACCTGCTGGCCACCCGCGAGCTGCTGGCCGAAAGCGCGCGCGACAACGAACGCCTGCGGCTGTCGCGCGAGCTGCACGACATCGCCGGGCACAAGCTCACCGCGCTGAAGATCAACCTAGCCGCGCTGGCCCGCGAAGCGTGCGACGACGACGAACGCGTGCGCCTGTGCGCACGCCTGGCCGACGAACTGCTGGCCGAGATCCGCGGCGTGATCGAACAGATGCGCACCGACGACGGCCTCGAGCTGGGCGCGGCGCTCGCCGCGCTCGCCACGCCGTTCCCGCGGCCGCGCGCGCACATCGAGATCGCACCCGCGGTGCGCGTGGCGACGCTGTCGCAGGCCGAGGCCGTGCTGCGCACGGTGCAGGAAGGCCTGACCAACGCCGCGCGGCATTCGCAGGCGCGCAACCTGTGGGTGGTGCTGCGGCGCGAACGCGACACGCTGCAGCTCGACATCCGCGACGACGGCCGCGACAACGGCGCGCCGCTGCAGCCGGGCAACGGCCTGACCGGCATGCGCGAACGCCTCGAAGCCGCCGGCGGCGGGCTGCAGGTGCGGCGCACCGACACCGGCGGCGTGCACCTGCAGGCCTGGCTGCCAGCTCCGGCATGAGCGCGCTTGGCCACGACGCGCAGCGCGCGGATGCCGCGATCCGCATCGCGCTGGCCGACGACCAGGCGCTGGTGCGCAGCGGGTTGAAGGCGCTGCTCGGCGGCTTCGACCGGATTTGCGTCGCGCTCGAGGCGGAGGACGGCGAAACGCTGCTGGCCGCGCTCGCCGACACGCCCGTCGACGTGGTGCTGTCGGACATCCGCATGCCCGGCATGGACGGCTTCGCCCTCGTGCGTGCACTGCGCGAACGCGGCGACGACACGCCGGTGGTGCTGCTGACCACGTTCGACGACGACGCGCTGCCGCTGCGCGCCGCCGAGGCCGGCGCGCAGGGCTTCCTGCTCAAGGACGCCTCGCCCGAGGACCTGTACGACGCCGTCGTGCGCGTGGTCGAGGGCGAAACCCTGCTGCAGCCGGTGAGCACCGACCCGGTGCGCGCGCGCTTCCGCTTCCGCGACGACAGCGCGCCGGTCGACACCTTCAACGAGCGCGAGGTGGCGATCCTGCGGCTGCTCGCTGGTGGTTACTCGAACCGCGAGATCGCACGCTCGCTGTTCCTGGCCGAGGGCACGGTGAAGAACTACGTGTCGGTGATCCTGGACAAGCTGGGAACGCGGGACCGGACGCGGGCGGTGCTGAAGGCGATCACGCTGCGGGTGATCTGAGCAACTGGGGACTGGGGACTGGGGACTGGGGACTGGGGACTGGGGACTGGGGACTGGGGAGGATGGTGCGGCATCCCGCACTCTTTCCGGCGTCATTCCCGCGAAGGCGGGAATCCAGTCCCTCTGTGATCCGACAAAGTATCGGGCACCGATTCCACTGGATTCCCGCCTTCGCGGGAATGACGGCATCCTTCGTGGAACGAAGCTGTCGATCTGGTATGACGACGCCGGTTTTCGCGCAGAACTTCAGCAGGTATCGACCTGGCGCAGGTACGCATCCAGTCCGCGCGCAGGATCGTCGTCGAAGCTGCGCCCGGTTTCCCGGACCTGCGCGATGCGGTCGGGGCGGAAGTTGCGGAAGTCGCCGCGAAGCCGGCACCAGGCGCCCAGCGTCCAGACGCCGCCCCAGAAGGCCAGGCACAGCGGCTCGACCTCGCGCGCGGTGACGCGGTCGTCGCCGTCGCGGTAGTCGAGCAGCAGCAGTTCGCGCGCCTCGATCGCGGCATGCAGGCGGTCGACCGGGCCGCGCGTTTCGTGCCGGCCCGGGATCACCGGCGCGAAGATGCGGGTGCGGCGGCTGCGTTCGCGCAGGTCCGGCGGCAGCACCGCCTCGATCTTCAGCAGCGCCGCGCGCGCGGCCACGCCCAGGCGCTCGCCGCCGAAGGCGCGCACGAAGCGCGTGCCGACCACGAGGGCCTCGAGTTCGGCAGCGTTGAACATCAGCGGCGGGATGTCCGCGCCCTTGCGCAGCATGTAGCCGACGCCGGCCTCGCCCTCGATCGGCACGCCGGAGACCTGCAGGTCGGCGACGTCGCGGTAGATCGTGCGCAGCGATACGCCGAGGGTTTCGGCGAGGCTGCGCGCGGGCAGCGCGGAACGGCGGCCGCGCAGGGCATGGATGATCAGGAACAGGCGGTCGGCGCGGCGCATGCGGGCGCATGATCCCCTATTCCACGCCCGCGCGGCAGCCTCACTGCTGCGACCACAGCCCGACCCGGTTGCCCTCGCTGTCGCGGAACTGCGCGAACACGCCGAGGTCGTCGTGCAGCTCGGTGCGCGGCACCAGCACTTCGCCGCCCTGCCCCGGCATGCGGTCCAGCACCGCGGACACCGATTCGACCGAAAGGTAGACCGTGGTGCCGGTCATCGACGGCGCCATCTTCGGGTGCGCCACCAGCGCGCCCGACGAATTGGGCTTGCCGGCGTAGGGAAACACGGCCATCTCGTCGTCGGCGAAGCGCTCGCGGGTGAACGGGGCTCCGAGGAGACCTTCGTAGAAGGCCTGGGCGCGGTCGAGGTCGGCCACGGGGATCTCGAACCAGGCGGGGATGTTGGGGTTGAGCATCGGGGACTCCGTCGTCGTGCGGCATTGCACCGGCACAGCCTGCGCCGGGGCTGCTGCCAGCGTGGCGTCAGCACGGCGCATGCGACAATCGCGGCCCCGACCCAGAGGATTGCATGCCGTGTCGCACGATGCCTTGCCCGCGCTTTCGTCCCAGCAGCGTTCGCTTACGCGCTTCCTGATCGAGGCCCAGCGCGAGGGCCAGATCAACGCCGAACTGCGCCTGCTCATCGAGGTGGTGGCGCGCGCCTGCAAGCGGATTTCCGTCGCGGTCGGCAAGGGCGCGCTGGGCGGCGTGCTCGGCGATGCGGTGGCGGCCGGCGGCGACGGCGCCAGCATCAACGTCCAGGGCGAGGCGCAGAAGAAGCTCGACGTGCTGAGCAACGACATCCTGCTCGAAGCCAACGCCTGGGGCGGGCACCTGGCCGGTCTCGCATCCGAGGAGATGGACCACAGCCAGCCGATTCCCGACGCCTACCCGCGTGGCAACTACCTGCTGCTGTTCGATCCGCTCGACGGCAGCAGCAACATCGACGTCAACGTCAGCGTCGGCACCATCTTTTCGGTGCTGCGCAGCCCCGAGGGCGTGGCGGACGTCGGCGACGAACACTTCCTGCAGGCGGGCCGCGAACAGGTCGCCGCCGGCTACTGCATCTACGGGCCGAGCACGATGCTGGTCCTGACCCTCGGCCACGGCACGCATGCGTTCACGCTCGACCGCGAGCAGGGTTCGTTCGTGCTCACCAAACGTGACATGCGCATTCCGGAGGAAACGAAGGAATTCGCGATCAACATGTCCAACCAGCGCCACTGGGAAGCGCCGATGCAGGACTACGTGGGCGACCTGCTGGCCGGCCGCGAAGGCCCGCGCGGCAAGGACTTCAACATGCGCTGGATCGCCTCGATGGTGGCCGACGTGCATCGCCTGCTCACCCGCGGCGGCATCTTCATCTACCCGTGGGACCGCAAGGACCCGTCCAAGGCCGGCAAGCTGCGGCTGATGTACGAGGCCAACCCGATGTCGATGCTGGTCGAACAGGCCGGCGGCGCGGCCACCAACGGCCGTGCGCGCATCCTCGACGTGGTGCCGGAGCAGTTGCACCAGCGGGTGCCGGTGTTCCTGGGCTCCAGGCGCGAGGTGGAGGAAGCCACCCGCTACCACCTCGATCACGACGCGGCGGCGCAGTAGCCGCTCAGTCCGGGAAGTTGCCGTCCAGGTAGTACCAGCGGCCGTCTTCGCGCACGAAGCGGCTGGCCTCGTGCAGCCGCGCCGCGGAACCGCCGCCGATGCGGTGGCGGGCGACGAATTCGACCACGGCCGCGTCCGGCCCGGTCTGTTCGTGGCGCTTCACGGACAGGCCAAGCCAGCGCACGCGCTCATCGAGGTCGAGCCTCGCCGGGCGCGTGGACGGATGCCAGGTTGCGAGCAGGTAGTCGCGCGCGCCGTGCACGTAGGCGCTGTAGCGCGAGCGCATCAGCTGCTCTGCGCTGTCCGCGACCGCGCTGCCGGCGAGCAGCGGACCGCAGCAGGCGGCATGGGTCGCGCCGCTGCCGCAGGGACAGGCGCGCGGATCGGGTCTGGACGAAGGCATCCGGCGATTGTCCGCGAGCGCCGCCGACTGCACTACCCTGTGCCCTTCTCCCGCCCGCCGCCACCGCCATGCCCGTGATCCTGTCCGACGACCGCATCGACCGCCTGCAGGACCTGCTCGAACAGCGTGCGGTGCCGTTCGGCGGCCTGGGACTGGAAGGGCTGGACGGTTTTTTCTCGGCGCTGGCCGTCGGGCCGGAGGAAATCCCGGAACCGGAGTGGCAGGCCGTGGTCTGGGGCGGGCCGGCGCCGCGCTGGAACGACGACGCGGAAGCGGCCGATGTCGCCGCGCTGCTGGCCGAAGTCCGGGAACTGGCGCGCCAGCGCGCCTGCCACGACGGCGACACCCTGCCCGACCGGCTGCTGCCGCTGCTGTGGCTGCCCGAAGACCCGGAGGCCCCGCCGCCGGACGCGCTGGATGCGGGCAGCGAATGGGCCGAGGGCTTCCTGCGCGCGGTCGACCTGCGCGAAGCGGCCTGGGACGAATCGGCGCAGGACGACGAATGGATCGGCGCGATCCTGATCCTGCTCGACCAGCTGTCCACGGGCGAGGTCATCGACCTCGACGCGCCGGACGGTGCGACGACGCCGCTGACGTGGCGCGAACGCATCGACACCATCGCCGCGCTGCCGGGGATGCTGGCCGACCTGCAGCACCACCGCATCGCCCTGCTCACCCCGCGCGTGCCGCTGCAGCGCGCGGACACGCCGGGCCGCAACGAACCATGTTCGTGCGGCAGCGGACGCAAGTACAAGAAGTGCTGCGGGGCCGGGTGACCGCCCTCAACTCTCGCGCGGATGGTTGAGCACCAGCCAGTACAGCCCGACCTGCTTGACCGCCCACACGAACTGCTCGAAATCCACCGGCTTGCGGATGTAGCTGTTCACGCCCAGCGCGTAGCTGGCCTCGACGTCGAACGGCTCGGTACTGGTGGTCAGCACCACCACCGGCAGGCCGCGCGTCTTCTCGTGGGCGCGGATCGCCTGCAGCACCTCGCGGCCGTCGACCTTGGGCAGGTTGAGGTCGAGCAGCACGATCGACGGCAGGTCGTCGGGGTCGCGATCGGCGTACCGGCCGCGCGCGAACAGGTAGTCGAGCGCCTGGGCGCCGTCGTTCACCACCGCCAGGCTGTTGGCCACCTTGGCCTCGGCGAAGGCGATGCGGGTGAGTTCGACGTCGTCCGGATTGTCCTCGACCAGCAGGATTTCTTTCTGGCTCATGCCTGTTGTCCATCCCCCGGCACGGCCGGCAGTTCAACGAAAAAGGTACTCCCTTCGCCCGGTTCGGAGCGCGCCCAGGCGCGGCCGCCGTGGCGTTCGGCGATGCAGCGCACGATCGCAAGGCCGATGCCGTCGCCGCCGCCCTGGTCCGGCCCGTGCAGGCGCTGGAACGGTTCGAACAGCTTGTCGGCGTAGCGCACGTCGAAGCCGATGCCGTGGTCGCGCACGCGCAGCACCAGGCGACCGGCGTCCTGTTCGCCGTCGACTTCGATCCGCACCGGGCCGCCACGCGAGAATTTCCATGCATTGCCGAGCAGCCGGTTCAGCAGCTGGCGCAGCAGGCGTTCGTCGCCCAGCGCCTGCAGGCCGGGCTGGACGTCGATCCGGGCGTCGCGCGCGGCCTCCGGGTCGGCGTCGGCGAGTTCTGCGTGCGCCCAGTCGACCAGCAGGCCGAGGTCGACCGGCGCGCTGCGCAGGCTGGCGCGCATCGCGCGCGAGAGTTCAAGCAACGAGTCGATCAGCCCGGCCATGCGCGCGCTGGCGCCGCGGATGCGCGCGAGATAGTCGCGCGCCGTCTCGTCGAGGCCGTCGCCCACGTGCTCGGCCAGCAGCGATGAAAAGCTGTCGATCGCGCGCAGCGGCGCGCGCAGGTCGTGGGACACGCCGTGGGCAAACGAGGCCTGCAGCCGTTCCATCGAGGCCAGCGCCGCCTCGGTGGCCGCCAGCCGCTGCGCGAGCGCGTCGGCGGCATCCTCGGTCACCTGCACCGACAGCCACGCGACCGAACCGTCACCGGCCTGCATCGGCGCGATGTCGATGGTCGCGGGGACCTCGCGCCCGTCCGCGTGCGCGAACACCACCGCCATGCGCAGCGCCCGCGCGTTGCCGGCAACCAGCGTGCCGATGCCCGCGGCCAGCGCCGGCGCGTCGCGCGCGACGCAGGCCTGCACGGCTTCACCGGCCAGCTGCGCGGCGCTGCGGCCGAGCATGCGTTCGATCGCGGGATTGACCTCGAGCCAGCGGCCGTCGCGGTCGAGGATCGCCATGCCGCGCGCAGACGACGCCATCGCCAGGCGAACCAGGTCGCCAGCCGCTGTTTCGCTGGGGTTCGGAACGGTCGACATCGGGCCAGGTCCTGCGTGCTGTGAAGAAGGTATCAAGCGCGCGTCGCGGCGGAGTGTAGACAATGTGAATGTCCTCGCAGGCACAATGCCGTCCATGGACCTCAACCAGATCCTTTTCCTGCTGATCCTTGCCGGCGGGCTGTACCTGTTCATCAGCGAGCGCGTGCGCATCGACGTCAGCGCGATGCTGATCCTGCTCGCACTGGTCGTGACCGGCGTGCTCGACAGCGACCAGGCACTGTCGGGCTTCGCCAGCGAACCGGCGATCATCGTCGCGGCGGTGTTCGTGATTTCCGGCGCGCTCGCCGCGACCGGCATCACCGAACACATCGGCCAGTGGATCGGGCGCGCCGCGGGCAAGAGCGAGGCGCGCGCGATCGCGGTGACGATGCCGGCAGTGGCGGCGATGGCCTCGTTCACCCACCACGTGATGGTCACCGCGATGATGCTGCCGATCCTGACCCGTTTCGCCAAGGCGAACGGGCTGTCGGCCTCGCGGCTGCTGATGCCGATGTCGTTCGCCGCCTCGCTCGGCACCACGCTGACCCTGGTCAGCGCCCCTGCATTCCTGCTCGCCGACGACCTGCTCGAACGCTCCGGCGACCGCGGCCTGGACATCTTCTCGATCACGCCGATCGGCATCGCGCTGGTCGTCTTCGGCCTGGCCTACATGCTGGTGGCGCGCTGGATGCTGCCCAAGCGCACCGGCAAGGGTGGCGGCGACGAATACCTGCGCCTGGACCGCTACCGCACCGAACTGCTGGTGGTGAAGGACTCGCGCTGGAATACGCGCCCACTGGGCGAGCTGCAGAAGGCCCTTGGCGACAAGTTCCGCCTGATCGCCTGGATCCGCGACGACAAGCGGCGCGCCGACCTGGGCAAGGACAACCCGCTGCTCAGTGGCGACGTGCTGGTGGTGGAAGCCTCGGCCGACGCGCTGGCCTCGCTGCACGACGACCCGGGCATCGTGCTCGCACCCGTTGCGCGCCACGGCGGCAAGGCCGACGACAAGGAGGCGCAGCTGGTGCAGGCGGTGATCGGGCCGGGCTCGGAGTTCATCGGCCGCAGCATCCGCGAGTTGGAATATTCGCGCCAGGTCGATGCGGTGATCGCCGGCCTGTGGCGCCGCGACGGCGAGATCACCACGCGCCTGTCCAATGCGCGCCTGCGCGAAGGCGACCTGCTGGTGCTGTGGGGCAAGCCGGAGGACTTCACCGAGCTGGGCGAACACCACGGCTTCCTGATGCTGGTGCCGTTTGCCGGCGAAGCCAAGCGCCGCGTGCGTGCGCCGATCGCGCTGGCGATCCTCGGCGCGACCATCGCCGCGGTCGTGACCGGCTGGCTGTCGGCACCGATGGCGTTCCTGGCCGGCGCGGTGGCGATGATCGCGCTGCGCTGCGTGGAGATCGGCCACGCCTACCGCAGCATTGACGTGCGCGTGTACGTGATGATCGCCGGCGTGATCCCGCTGGGCATCGCGATGGAGCAAAGCGGCACCGCCCGGCTGCTGGCGGACGGCCTGCTGCCGCTGGTGCACGACTGGCCGGTGCTGCCGATCCTGCTGGTGATGTTCACCGCCGCGGCGCTGCTGACCCAGATCCTGTCGGACTCGGCGACCACCGTGCTGCTGGGCCCGATCGCAGTCGCGCTGGCGCATTCGCTCGGCCTGCCGGCGACCCCGTTCGTCGTCTGCACCGCGCTGGGCGCGGTGGTGGCCTTCCTCACCCCGATCGGCCACCACGGCAACCTGCTGATCCTCGGGCCGGGACAGTACCGCTTCTCCGACTTCATCAAGGTCGGCGCACCGCTGACGGTGCTGCTGGCGTTCGTGTGTGCGTGGATGACGCGATGGCTGTGGCTGGGGGGGCCGCTGCTGCCGTTTGGAGGCTGATGCCAGCCGGCAAGCAGGCTGTTGCTGTTGCTGTTGCCCTCCAGCTTCTAAAGATCCGGCCGCACCTCCGCAGGCCTGCAGATCCGGAGGGCGCTGCACATCCATGTGCAGCGCCCTCCGGGTCTGCAAGCTTGAGGAGTGGCGTCTGGATCTTCAGAAGCTGAAGATCCAGATCCAGATCCAGATCCAGATCCAGATCAAGATCAAGATCAAGGGCAAGGGCAAGGGCAAGGGCAAGGGCAAGGGCAAAGGCGTTGTTCGGGTCAGAACAACTCGCCCTGCGGCGACGGCTTCCTCGGTGCCACGAACTGCGTCGCATCCAGCTCCGGCAGCCGCTCGAATCCCAGCCGCCGGTAGGCGCGCGCGAAGCGGGCGGCAATGAGGTCGGCGAATGGCCCTTCCCCGCGCATCCGCTTGCCGAACTGCGCGTCGTAGTCCTTGCCGCCGCGCATCTGCTGCACCAGGCTCATCACGTGCGCGGCGCGTTCGGGGTAGTGCAGCTGCAGCCATTCGCGCCAGATTTCCTTGAGTTCGTGCGGCAGGCGCAGCAGAACGTGGCCGGCGCCGCGGGCGCCCGCCTCGCGCGCGGCTTCCAGGATCGCTTCCAGCTCGTGGTCGGTGATCATCGGAATCACCGGCGCCACCAGCACGCCAACCGGGACACCGGCCTCGGCCAGGCCGCGGATCGCCTTGAGCCGCGTGTGCGGTGCCGACGCACGCGGCTCCATCCTGGCGGCCAGCCGGTTGTCGAGCGTGGTCACCGACAGGTAGACGCTGACCAGGCCGCGGTCGGCCATCGGTGCGAGCAGGTCGAGGTCGCGCAGCACCAGCGCATTCTTGGTGACGATGCTGACGGGGTGGTGGCATTCGGCCAGCACCTCCAGCAGCCCGCGGGTAATGCGCCGCTTGCGCTCGATTGGCTGGTAGCCGTCGGTGTTGATGCCCAGGGCGATGGCGCTGCAGCGGTACGACGGCCGCGCCAGCTCCTCGCGCAGGCGCTGCGCGGCGTTGGTCTTCGCGTACAGGCGGGTCTCGAAGTCCAGCCCCGGCGAGAGGTCGAGGTACGCGTGCGAGGGGCGCGCGAAACAGTAGACGCAGCCATGCTCGCAGCCGCGATACGGGTTGACCGACTGGTCGAAGCCCACGTCCGGCGACTGGTTGCGGCTTATGATGCTGCGCGCGCGCTCCTCGGTGACGCGGGTGTCCGGGTGCGGCGGCGGCTCGGCGTCGCCGGCGGCGTCACTGGCGTCCCAGGCCGAGCCCCAGCCGTCGTCCACGCTGCGGGCGACGCGCTTTTCGAAGCGGCCGCTCACGTACGACGCCGCGCCGCGCCCCTTCGGGGCGCCGTGGATCGCCAGCTTCACCTTGCCATCGTCGTGCATCCGCTTAGGCTAGTCGCTTCGCGTCGCAGCGGTCGCGACATTCCGTCGACACGACGCGGCAGGACCCACCACATGCTCGATGCACTGCGCGAGGCCTGGCAGGCGTTCACTGCCATCCCGCACGTCCACCTCTACGTCTTCGCGATCTGGATTGCATACATGGTCTGGCTGGGCGGCTGGATCGTGCTGCAGAAGCGCGAACCGGTGGCGACGCTGAGCTGGCTGCTGGGGCTGGCGGCGCTGCCGGTGGTGGGCCTGCTGGTCTACCAGGTCTTCGGCCCGCAGAAGATCAAGCGTCACCGCCTGCGCCGCAGCCGCAGCCGGATGCCGGCCGAGCAGGTCGACGGCAACGGCGACCACGACGAATCCGCCGAGCTGTCGCAGCTGGGCGCGACGTCGACCGGCCTGCCGCCGTCCACCGCGCGCGCGGTGCGGCTGCTGGTCGACGGCGCGGCCAAGTACGAGGCACTGCTGGAGGCCATCCGCGGCGCGCGCGAGCACATCCACCTCGAGTACTACATCTGCGAGCCCGACAGCACCGGCAACTCGCTGCTCGATGCGCTGGTCGAACGCGCCCGCGCCGGGGTCAAGGTCCGGCTGCTGCTCGATGCGGTCGGCTCGTCCAGGGCGACCAAGCGCTTCTTCGCGCCGCTGCTGGAAGCCGGCGGCGAGTTCGCCTGGTTCCACCCCGCGCGCTTCGGCCGGATCTGGACCCGGACCTGGGTCAACATGCGCACCCACCGAAAGATCGTGGTGATCGACGGGCGCCTGGGCTTCACCGGCGGCATCAACATCACCGACGAGGAAAACGACGCGCTGCGCGACGACGCCTACCGCGACCTGCACCTGCGCATCGAGGGCGACGCGGTGCGGCTGCTGCAGGTGGTGTTCGTCGAGGACTGGATGTACGCCACGCAGAGCCGCGCGCTGCTGGTGGAACTGAAGCGCGACCTGCCCGGACGCCAGCCGGGGCCGATCCCGACGCAGGTGCTGCCATCCGGGCCGGACTCGCCCTGGGAGTCGATCCACCGCATGCACGTGTCCGCGATCCACGCCGCGAACCGGCGCGTGTGGCTGTCGACGCCCTACTTCGTGCCCAGCGACGCCGCGCTGATGGCGCTGACCTCGTCCGCGCTGGCCGGCCTGGACGTGCGCCTGATGGTGCCGCGGCGCAGCGACAGCCTGCTGGTGACGCTGGCCGCGCGCTCGTACTTCGACGACCTGCTCGCCGCCGGCGTGAAAGTCTACGAGTACGGGCCGCGCATGCTGCACACCAAGGCGCTGCTGGTCGACGACGAATTCGCGCTGATCGGCTCGGCGAACTTCGACCACCGCAGCTTCCGGCTCAACTTCGAACTGTCGGTGCTGTTCCACGACGCGCAGATCGCCGGCGAGCTGGCACAGCTGTTCGAACACGACCTCGCCTCCGCCCCGCGGGTGCGCGACGACCGCGCGCGTCCGCTGTGGAGCGCGCGCCTGCCGGAGGCGCTGGCAAGGCTGGGGTCGCCGCTGCTCTAGGTACTGTCCGGCGGTGTCCCCTGTGGGAGCGGCCATGGCCGCGATCGGGGGCAGGACACCATCGCGGCCATGGCCGCTCCCACAGGGGCCCCGCTCCGTGCCGCGTCTTCTTCCGTGCCTCATGAATCGTCATCCCCGCGCAGGCGGGATTTCCTTGCGCCAGGCTTCTTTGCACACGCATGAGGGGTGGCGCACGCGCGGCGTGCGAAGCGCGGTTGATCCTGTTCTCCGCGGAAACAGCACAAGCAGCTCGCTGCGCTCGCGCCCTCTTCCGCCTTCGGCCCCTTCTCCCGCAAGCGGGAGAAGGATTCGGCGTCCGACACCGCCCGCACGGAGACGGTCCGGCCCGTGGCGACGGGCGCGCCCGCCCCGGCGCCGGGCGGCAGCCCGGGTCCCGGCGTCGGCCGGTTAGACTGTCGCCGACTCCACCAGCCGAGGAATGGCGCATGGTCTGGCTCTACCTGCTGTTGGCGCTGGCCGCGTTCGCGGTGGCGCTCAAGTCGACGTCGGTGGCACTGGCCGTGGTCTGCCTGCTGGCCGCGCTGGGCTTCGTGGTCGCCGCGGTGCTCGGCCTGCTGGCACGGCGCATCGGCAGCCAGAGCCGGGACGAGAACTTCATCCTCGACCCCGCCGAGTTGCACCGCCTGCGCGAGCAGGCCGCGGCCAACCGCGCGGCCGGCGGCGACCAGCCCCCGGCGGCCTGACCGCAGCGCGCACAGCGTGACCGTCCTCAGCGTCAACCTCAACAAGATCGCGGTACTGCGCAACTCGCGCGGCGGCCGCGAGCCGGACATCGTGCGCGCCGCGCGCACCTGCCTGGACGCCGGCGCGCACGGCATCACCGTGCACCCGCGCCCCGATGCGCGCCACACCCGCGAGGACGACGTGCATGCGCTGGCCGCGGTCACGCGCGAGTACGGCGTGGAGTTCAACCTCGAGGGCAATCCGTTCGCGCCCCCGCGGCCCGGCTATCCGGGCTTCATCGCCCTGTGCGAGGCGGTGCGTCCGGCGCAGGCCACGCTGGTGCCGGACAGCGACGCGCAGCTGACCTCCGACCACGGTTTCGACTTTGCCCGCGACGCCGACACACTGGCGCCGCTGGTCGCCCGGCTGCGGGCGCTGGGCTGCCGGGTCAGCCTGTTCGCCGACACCGGCGCCGATGTGGCGCGGGCCGCCGCGATCGGCGCGGCGCGGGTGGAGCTGTACACCGGGCCGTATGCGGAGGCCTTCGCCGGCGGCGGCGCGGCCGATGCCCTGCCCGCCTATGCCGACACCGCGCGTGCCGCGGCCGGCGCCGGACTCGGCGTCAACGCCGGCCACGATCTGGACCAGGCCAACCTGGGCGCCTTTCTCGACGCGGTGCCGAACGTACTGGAAGTCTCGATCGGCCACGCTCTGGTCGGCGAGGCCCTGTACGAGGGCCTGGCCGCCACCGTGCGCCGCTACCTGTCGATCCTGGCCTGAGCCACACGACCGCGCGCGTCCCGGGCGCGAAACCGCCCTACCCGGCGAAAGCGCATGCGCGGCACAAAAGAAAACGCCGCCCACGTGGGCGGCGTTCCAAATTGGCAAGCCCGCCGGCCGCACGCTGCAGGTGCGCGGCCGGCGGTGGTGCGGTTACTTCTTGACGAAACCGATCTTCTGCATCTGCGCGTTCTTGGCCGAGGCCAGGACCTTGGCAAGCACTTCGTACTCGGCCTCCTCGTTGACGTCGATCTCCAGCGTCGGCTGGTTGTTGACGTCCCGCTGGACCTCGGTCTCCATCATGTTGCGCAGCGCCGACAGCGGCGTGGGACTGTCGTTCCAGTACACCGTGCCGGACTGGTCGATGCGCAGGCGGATCGGCTCCGGCGGTTCGATCGGATTGACCGGCGGCGTCAGCGAGCGCTGCGGCAGGTCGATGTCGATCGGGTACGACGGAATCGGCGCCGTCATCATGAAGATGACCAACAGTACGAGCATCACGTCCGCAAGCGGAATGATGTTCATGTCGGACATCGCGCCGCCGTCTTCGGAGTTGGAAGAAAATGCCATGACGCAGTGTCCTCAGCGGTTCTGTTCTTTGGTGGCCACGAAACCGACCTTGCGCATCCCCTTGGCCTGCGCGAGGTTGACCACCTCGTTGATCGAGTGATACCGGGTGGTCTTGTCGCCGCGGATGTTGACCGCCGGCTGCGGCGTCTTCTGCGCCTCGACCGCAAGCTGGCTTTCCAGCATGTCGCGGGTCACCGCCTGGTCGTTCCAGTAGACGTCCCCGTTCTCGGTGACAGCCAGCGTGATCGGCTGCACCTTGACCTTGGACTCATCCACCTGGTCAAGGTTGGCCTGTGGCAGCTCCACCTTGATCTTGTGCGACATCAGCGGTGCCGTGACCATGAAGATGATCAGCAGCACCAGCAGCACGTCGACGAGGGGAACGACGTTGATGTCAGCCTTCGGCGCGCCGCTGCCGCTGTCGTTGGCACTGAAAGCCATATCCGGACTCCGTCAGATGCGAATTAGCGCTTGACCTGAACTTCGCCGACGCGGGCGCCGGTAGCGAAGAAGTCGTGCAGGTCGTGCGCGAAGGTGTCGAACTTGTTGTTCGTGATGCGGTTCAGGCGCACGAAGAAGTTGTAGCCGAGCACCGCCGGGATCGCGACGAACAGACCGAACGCGGTCATGATCAGCGCCTCGCCCACCGGGCCGGCCACCGCGTCGATCGAGGCCTGGCCACCGGCACCAAGGCGGATCAGTGCGCCGTAGATGCCCACGACGGTACCGAGCAGGCCGACGAACGGGGCGGTCGCGCCGATCGAGGCAAGCACGGTCAAGCCGCTTTCCAGGCGCATCGACTCGCGGGTCACGGCCTGGCGCAGGGCACGGTCGACGAACTCGGAGCGGTTCAGCGATTCGACCAGGCGCGAGCCTTCATGCTGCTGGTGGTGCGCAGCGGCCTGGGCGGCGTCGAGGGCGATCTTGGAGAACGGTTCGCTGCTCGGCTGCTCTTCCATGTAGCGGATCGCATCCTGCGCGTTGGTGGTCTCCCAGAAGGTACTCACGACCGAGTCGCCGCGGCGACGCAGGTTCATGTTCTTCAGGAGGTTGACGACGATCCAGTAGATCGCCATGACCGACATCAGGATCAGGGTAAGGGAGACCACCCACTGGACGACGTGCTGTCCAGGATTGGTGACCATCTCGTTGATCAGATGGTCGGCACCCATCTGGGAGAGAGCAGCAGCAGCGTCGCCTCCGGGGGCGGCGGCGGGCGCGTTGGTGGTTTCCTGCAGCATGGCGCTTACCTTTTTGAATGTTGTGGTTTGGAGTTGGATGGATCGGTGTAACGGATGACGCGTGGAACCGGTGTCTCGGGCGGGCGGCGGTGGATCAGCCGCCCAGGTTGAAGTCGACGGGGACGCGGACGCGGCCGGCGGCCTTCTGCCCGTTCACGATCGACGGGTTGAAGCGCCACTTCTTGGCGGCGGCGATGGCGGCGCGGTCCAGGTCGCGGTTGCGGCTGGACTTCTCCACCGACACGTCGACGACGTTGCCGTTGGCGTCGACGTCGATGACCAGGATCACCGTGCCTTCGATGCCGGCGCGGACTGCCGACGGCGGATACCGCGGCGGGTTCATGTTCTTCGAGGAGATGTCGACCGAGGCGCCGATGTCCGGCTGCGGTGCCGGCGGTGCCGGCGGTGCCGGCGGCGGTGCCGGGGTGTCCATCGGCGAAGGCTCGTCGAAGACCACCGGCGGCTCTTCCGGCGGCGGCGGCAGCGGCGCGGGCTGCGGCGGCACCAGCTCCTTGATCGGCTGGGGCTTCGGCGGCTCCGGCGGCGGCGGCGGCGGCGGGGGCGGCGGGGGCGGCGGCTCGATGATGACCACGCGGG
>Ga0160437_1000024_pt1 | contig 128491 bp, 102 predicted proteins | sample HID1975I_E0MG_FD_108227 | JGI IMG/M metagenome (GOLD analysis project Ga0160437, IMG submission 108227) | Enriched soil microbial communities from UW Madison campus, WI, USA - HID1975I_E0 MG | ecosystem: Environmental > Terrestrial > Soil > Unclassified | place: USA: Madison, Wisconsin... | reverse complement strand
AAGGTGGTTATTGCGGCGGGGCTCACCTCTTCCCATCCCGAACAGAGTAGTTAAGCCCGCCTGCGCAGATGGTACTGCAGTATTGTGGGAGAGTATGTCGTCGCCTTTCTTTGTAAAAACCCTATCCAGCTTGGATAGGGTTTTTTCGTTTATAGATATTTGTTAGAAATAATAACGAAGAGTATTGTACTTCTCGTCAATCTAATTATTTTTTTGATTTAATCATATCCAACAGATTTTCCATATTATTGGGTACAGTGTATAATAATATATTTCTTGAAATTGTGGGCAAAGCTTCAGAAGCTACTGCTCCTAAGTAATGATCAGCAAGATTAAAGCTGTATACCTGCCAGCTTTTTGAGTTTTTTGTGAGATTGAAATCTATAGTATGCTGTCCATCTAGACTTGGAATATATTTGAAATCTTCATCTATACCTTTTCCTAATGCTTTTACAAAAGCTTCTTTGCGAGTCCATGATGTGTAAAAAGCATGTTTTTTATCTGCTGCATTCTGAATTTCTAAGACTTGATTATCATCAAAAACATCTGGAAGAAGACTTGTAAAGTTAAAGTCTTTAGACATGTACTCAATATCTAATCCTACGTTTTTACGTGAAACTGCAATTGCAGCAAAATCTTCTGAATGTGAAATGTTGAAAAAAAGCCACGGATGCGAGGCTAAATATGGCTTTTTATTAAAATGATAATCAAGATAAATGTTTTTTACATTCAATTTAGTGTGAGCTGCTAAAATAAATTTTAGTATAGATCTGTAAATAATAAAGCGGTTTCTATCTATCTCTTTAAAAAAACGCTGCGCTTTCTTAAGTTCTTTAGATGTTAAAAATTGCGACAGGTCAGATTTTAAATTAATAAAATCAGGTAAATAGATTGTGTAAATGATTATTTCATCACTATCTAAAGAAATGGTTTGAGTAGGGATAAGCTTTAAATCCTCAATCGTTAAATACTCAATTACAGATTTAGATGTTTTCATGTTTCTCATCTAAAATGTCCTGAAGTAATCTCGCTAAAACTTTATCATTGGGTGGCGCTACAATATCTAAGTGATTACCTGAGATATTGTGAATTGTAACTCCTCCTAATGCGGCTTTTTTCCAACCAAGATGTGTTGGGTCTAATTTATAGTTATCGTCATCTTTTGATCGGAATAGATCTACTTTAAAACTTTGCGGCTTAAGGTGATAACGGTCAACAATTTTCTTAACCATTCCGTCGGCTTCTATAAATTGCTGAAGAGCCAGTTCTTCTTGTTCAGTCATTATTTTTTTCTTCCCAAAATGTCGCTGTAATAAGTAATCTTTTTTTCCATTAATTCGCATTTTAAAAGCTTTCCAACTCAATAACATTTCCTTTAAGAAATCTAATCTCCTATGCGTAATGTCAAAGTATCTTACGAGTTGTTTTCTCCTGTAATTTCCATAATAGTAAGAAGAATCGACATAGGAGTCTAGAAGTGCTGTAAGGCTCACAGTTTTGCCTTGTTCCTTTAATTGACGTGTCATCTCAAAAGCGACAATACCTCCAAAAGAAAAACCTGCTAAAGCGTACGGACCTTTTGGATTTACTTTTGTGACAGCGTCTATGTAATGAGCTGCCATTGCTTCAATTGATTCATACCATCCGTCAAAACCTTTTGGCTTAGTACCTTGAATGCCGTAAATTGGCTGATCTTCGTCAAAGTGTTTGCTTAAATTTATAAAATTTAAAACATTAAGTCCTGCACCGTGTACAATAAAAAGAGGTGCTTTATTTCCGTTAGGTTTTATCGGAACCAAGCAATCAGAATAAATTTCGGTTCCCGTATTTAATAATTTAGCAAATTTTTCGACCGTGGAATATTTAAATAAGGCAGATAAAGGAATTCTTTTACCAGTATGTTTCTCAATTTCAACCATTACTTTAACTCCTTTAATTGAATGTCCGCCCATTTCGAAGAAATCACTAAAGATATCGATCGTATCCAGACCTAAGCTTTCTCTCCAGATAGACGCAACTATATTTTCTTCTTCTGTTCGAGGGGCTGTATAAGACACTTTTTTATTTGCTTTATATTGTAATAAAGCTTTGCGATCTATCTTACCGTTAAGTGTTGTTGGAATTTTTTCTATAACATTAAAATCATGAGGAATTAATTGTACAGGCAGTCTAGAGGCCAGCGCTTCACGCCACATTGGTATTTGAATTTCAGCATTTTCTAAACTTAAATCTGTCACAATGTGAGCTATTAGAAAGTTTTCATTTGCTAGGACAACTGCGTATTTTATTCCATCAAGTACTAGTAAGGCTTGTTCGACCTCGCCGGGTTCAATGCGGTGACCTCTAATTTTAACTTGTTGATCTACTCGTCCCAAACATTCTATTTCATTGTCTGGCAGTAGTTTTCCTAAATCACCGGTACGATAAATTACATCTTCTTTAGTAGAGAATTTATTTTTAATGAATTTTTCAGCAGTAAGTTCTGGTCTATTCCAGTATCCTTTTGCGACACCATCACCACCAATTACAATTTCACCAATGTTTCCAGGAGCTGCTAGATTCCCTTGTTCATCGATTATGTAAATTTGGGTGTTTCCAATTGGGTTACCGATAGTTATGAGTTTTTTATCGGATTTTATTTGTTTTAAAGACGACCATATAGTAGTTTCTGTTGGACCATAGACATTCCAAAGCGTATCACATTTAGTTAGAAGTTCTTCTGCGAGATCTGGTGGCATTGCCTCACCGCCGCATAATGCTTTAATTGGTAATTTTTCAGACCATCCTGAATCTAAAAGCATTGACCAAGTTGTTGGAGTGGCTTGTAAAAAATTAATTTTTTCGCTTTTTATCAATTCAAGTAAAAGCCTTCCGTCCCTAGCCGTTTCATGATCTGCCATTACTAATGCTGCACCCTTTATTAGAGGTAAATACAATTCTAAACCTGCTATGTCGAAAGAAATAGTGGTTATTGAAAGAAGTCTGTCATTTTCGCTAATACCAGGCTCTTGCGCCATACTGCAGAGAAAATTAACTAGATTTTTATGCGTAATAGGTACGCCTTTTGGATTACCAGTTGATCCAGATGTATAGAGTATATACGCCATGTTTTCAGGGCTAACAGTATAGGAAAGTGGTAATGTAGAGTACTCATCTAATGACTCAATAACATCTTCTACAAAAAGCGTCTGCGGCCAAGAAGGTAAAGAGGCAAATAAAGTTTTACTGGTTATTAAAACTTTAGCGCCAGAATCATTTAGCATAAATTCTAAACGTTCTTTTGGATATTCGGGATCTAATGGTAGATAAGCTGCACCACATTGCATTATGGCTAATAAGGTATAAAGCAGTTCTGGACTTCTCGAAAACGAAACTGCTATAAAATCGCCCGATTCAACACCTTGAGCTTTTAAGTATTGTGCCAGTTGATTTGTTTTTTTCTGTAATTCGAAGTAGGTTATCTTAAAATCATGGAATTCTAAAGCTATATTTTCAGGCGTAATTTCAGCCTGTTTTCTAAGTAATTCATTTAAGCTTACATCAGGATAGGGCATTTCGGTATCATTTAAAGCAATATAATCTGCTAAATAATTTCCGCCTATAAGCTCTGATAATGGATTATTTGCTCCAGATATGACTTTATTAATGATTTCTTCAAAACAAGTCATCATTTCTTTTATAGTTTCTGGCTTAAATAATGTCGTATTATACGACCACTGAAACGAAGGTCCGTTCTTAGTTCTGAAAATATGAAGTTGAATTTCAAAAGTTCCATATTCTCGAGGATTGGCATTGAACTCATGAGAAAGTCCCTTGAATGTGAACTCGTTTTCTATCGTTCTAGCTAAATCAACTGTTAGTATCACAGGTACTAGAGGAATTCGCGAAGGATCTCTGGCAATAGCAAAACTTTTTAGTAAATGGCCAAAACTGACTTGTTGATGTTCATAGGCATCAAACAGCTCAGAATTTCTTTGTTTTAAATAATGAACGAAACTGATTTCTGGGTTGATTTTACTGCGTAGAGGAAGCAGGTTGACACAATCGCCAACCAATTGTCTCATGTCATAAAGTGTATTTCCAGAAGAAGGAAATCCTACCACTAAATCATTTTGACCTGTAATTTTGCATAGAAACACTTCAAAAGCAGCTAGCAGTGTTGTAACTAAACTGCATCCAGCACTTATTCCTATATTTTTTAATTTATTTATAATGGCATCATCTAAAGGAAAATCAATACGGTCGCTGTTATAAGTTCTTAGTGCAGGACGAGAATAATCAAGCGGCAATTCAATTGTGGGAACCGATTCTTTATAAATATTTATCCAGAAGTCTTCTAGAGGTTTATAATCAATACTTTCCATAAATGAATTTATTCTTTGAGCAAATTCACTGAAAAGTTCAGGAGTGGGAAGTTTCGGTTCTTTGTTTTCTAAATATGCAGAGTAAAGTGTTCCAAGTTCTTCCAATATAATATCAATACTTAGTCCGTCGCCAACAATATGATGGATTGTTAAAGTTGTTATATATTGAAAATCGTCAATTTTAAGCAGATTAATTCGGAATAAAGGACCATTAACCAGATCAAAAAGAGCATTTACTTGTTCATTTACCAAAGAATTTTTTGAAAACTCTTTTTCTGATTCTGATAGATTAGAAAAATCATTATGAGAAATTTCAAAATTAACATTTTTATAAATACACATAAATCGTCCGTCGGGACTAAATACAGATCTCAGCCCTTCGTGACGCTGTACTAATGTGTTTACTGCCTGCACAAATGTATTTATAACTAAATTACCTTTAAATTCAATAGATACAGATAGGTTGTAAGCTTTGTTAGCATCGCTGCCTCCAAAAATACAATCTGTCCATATTTCCTGTTGCGAATTTGTTGTATGAATTACGCGTTCAACTTCAGGTGAAAATGGATTAAATTGAATCTCAGTTTCCATTTCTGTTTGTGTTTGAGGTTGATTTTTCATTATTTCTTTATTTTAAATGTAATTGTCCAGTTTTTAAATTGACAATTTAAAATATTACTTATCTCTTTTTTGGTCTGATCCTTAAAGCTTTATCTTTATATAATCTCCGTTTTGATTAGGATCTTTAATAAACCATGCAGGGTTTCCATTTTCATCCCTTCCGAGTCTGCTTCCTTCTACAGGCGGTTCATTTCCCAATATTGTATACTTTTTTTCAATAGTATTATTTTCAGATACCTTTTGGTTGTTCAGTTTTGAAATGTCAAAGGACTTTTCTTTTTTATGAACACCATTTGTGCCGTTGGTCTCGACTCGATTTTTAGAGTTAAATTTAACAGCATCAAAATGTTCTATTTTCAGATTAGCAAAAGATCCATTCCCGTTTGTCGAAGAACTTTGATAATTTTGTAATTGATCTACTTTTTGACTCAAAAGCTGAATTTGCTGAACGATTTGCTCTAGTGAAATTTGATTTTGATTGGAAGATAATTGGATATCATTGTAAGAAACGTTCGAGGCAGCAGATTGATGAGAAACAATTTCAGGTTCCTTATTATTTTTGTTGATAGAATGCTCTTCATGAAGATTAAGTTCTATGTACTCAGCTAAAAGAGAAGGTGTTGAAAAACTCTCGTTAAGTTGTCTAAAAGTAATAGGCAGATCAAATTCCTTCTTTAATTTTCCTGATAACTGTGTAAGCGATAGTGAATCTAAACCAAGTTCTAAGAAAGTATTAGAAGCTGCGTCAGCGTCATAAGTTATTCCTGATGCATTTTGGATAATTTCTGAAATCTTGGTAAGTATTGAATCTTTTTTTGAATCTTCAAGATTTGTATTTTCGCTGTTAATTTGTATTGGCATTGCTGGAGTTTCTACTGTCGCTGACGTTTGAATTGGTACATCGATTGTATGTACAGGTTCAATCCAGCAAAGTTTTCGATCAAACACATAACTCGGCAGTTCTATTTTTTGTCTTTGCTGTAGACTGTAAAAAGATTTCCAATCAGGATTTATTCCTCGCATCCATAAATCGCCTAAAGTTGTTAATACTGTTGAGTATTCATTTTCTTGTTCATCTTTCGGGAAAGTCAAACTAGGAAATGCACCAATGACTTTACCTGGTGCTTGTTGACGAGCTAGAGTAGTTAGTGTTTGGCCTGGTCCAACTTCGAGTAAAACAAAATCTTCTAATTCGAAAGTGGTATCCATTGCGTCTGCAAATCTCACGGTATTTTTTAAATGATCTACCCAGTAAATTGGATTTGTTGCTTCTGTATCTGTAAGCCAAGTTCCAGTTACTGTTGAAACAATTGGTAATCGTGGAATATTGAACTTTATTTTTTCTAGTTCTTTTTTGAAGGTATCTAAAATAGGATCCATCATAAAAGAGTGAAATGCGTGACTTGTATTTAATAATTTATTTGGAATATCTTGACTGTCAAGTTGCTGGTTGAAAACTTCAATATCTTCTTTTTTACCCGAAACAACGCAGAATTGGTTTGCATTAATTGCCGCAACTGAAAGCGTGTCAGGAAGCAGTTCTTTTAGTTTTTCGATCGATACTCGAACAATTAACATAGATCCGCCAGGGAGTTCACTGATTAATTTTCCTCTTACGGCAACAATATGTAAAGCATCTTTTAGACTTAGAATTCCGGCCAAATGTGCAGCAGCAAACTCACCAATACTATGACCGCAAAGGAAAGTTGGTTTTATGCCCCAGCTCATCCACAATTGAGACAATGCATATTCAGTTACAAATAAAGCGGGTTGGGTGAATCGTGTATCTTTTAAAAGTTCTTCGGCTTCAATAGAATTAGTTTTGGGATAAATTATATCTCGAATATCTAATTTTAAATCTTCCATTAATAACGTTGCACATTTATCTATGGACTCACGATATACTTTTTCGTTATCATAAAGAGTTTTGCCCATTTGTAGATATTGTGCTCCTTGTCCGGGGAAAAGAAATCCTATTTCGCTAGGTACACTTTTGAGTATTGAAGTTTTGGAACTTTTTGTTTTTAGACAAAGTAATTTTTCAGCAGCATCATTAGTAGAGTTGGAGATTAAAAAACTTCTATGATTAAATTCATCTCTTGTCATATTCAACGAATATGCAATATCGGCCAATGGAATATCTTTTGACTTATCAATATAATGCCCTAATGCATTTTCATAACCAAGCAGACTATTCTGGCTTTTTGCTGACCACATTAATATGTCAATTGGTCTACCGCTTGAGGTTTGTTTTGGTTTTGCTTCATATTCTTCAACAATGGCATGAACATTTGTGCTTCCTATACCAAAAGAACTTACTCCAGCTCTTCTTATGCCGTCAGCTTTCCAGTCAATTAATTTATTATTAATGTAAAAAGGACTGTTGTCAAAATCTATATTTGGGTTTGGTTTGGTAAAATTAACCATAGGCGGTATTTGCTTGTAACGCATGGCCAACAATATTTTTATTAATCCTGCAACACCTGCAGCAGCTGTTGTATGCCCCATGTTGCTTTTAATAGAACCTAATGCGCAGTAGTTATTTTTTTCCTGTCTGCCGTACGCTATTTTAAGTCCTTCTATTTCGATTGGATCGCCAATTGGTGTAGCTGTACCATGCGCTTCCATGTAGCTAATAGTTGAAGGTGATATTTGCGCATCATTAAAGGCATTAACTATTGCTCCAGCCTGGCCTTTTGCACTTGGTGCCATAAAGCTGCCTTTCTCGCCGCCATCATTATTTACGCCAACACCTTTAATTACACCATATATAATGTCGCCATCTTTTTCGGCTTCTTCTAATTTTTTAAGTAAAACAACTCCGGCCCCGTCACTAAAAACAGTTCCTTTTCCAGATGCATCAAAAGATCTTGTAGAACCATCAGGGCTTTTTATGAATCCGTCGTCATAAAGATGGCCGCTATTTATAGGAGCAGTTACGCTTGATCCTCCTGCAAGAGCGATATCGCACATTCCAGTTCTAATTGCTTTTACAGCTTCAGCAACTGCCAAAAGTGATGTAGAGCAGGCAGAATGAACGCTTACAGAAGGCCCTTTTAAATTTAAATGGTAGGAAGTTCTCGGGGCAATAAAATCTTTTCCGTTTACTGTATAAATTTGTAGGTCGCCTATAGAACTCTTTAATTCTTTGTTGGAAAAAATATTGTTTTCGTAATACGAATTAATTTCACTTCCAGAATATACGCCGATGCTTCCTTTGTAATGTTTAGGAAGGTGTCCAGCTTGTTCTAAAGCCTCAAAAGAAATTTCTAAAAATATTCTAATCTGCGGGTCCATCGCGGCCGCAAGCTGTGGATTTAATCCGAAGAAATTAGCATCAAATGTTTTAGCAGAAGGCAATATTCCTCTTGCTCCAATGTAAAACGGATCTTTACGAAGACTTTCAGGTAAGCTATTATCTAATTCTTCTTTTGTAAAAAGTGAAATTGTTTCTTTTCCATCTCTTAAATTCTCCCATAATTCATCTATAGTGTCAGAACCCGGAAATCTTCCAGCCATACCAATTATGGCTATATCTGAAGAATTTATTTTGTTCTCAGTCCTGTCTTTAAAACTAAACGGATTCTCTTCATTTGTATTCTGTTCAAAGGAAGCTGCAAGTTCTCGAATTGTAGGATGAATATAGATTTTTGAAACAGGTACATCTTTCGATAACTTTTGTCTCATCAATGTGGTTACTTTTTGAGCTAGTACAGAACTTCCTCCCATATCAAAGAAATCATCATCGATACCAATATTTATTATTTTTAATTCTTCGCTCCAAATTTTTGCAATATCCTTTTCTAATTGACTGTTGGGCTTTTTGAAAAGAGGTGCTGAATCTGGCCTTGTCGATTCTGGAACAGGCAGATTTTTTTTATCAATTTTTCCATTAGGTGTTATGGGAAATTCTTCAACCCAGATATATTTAGAGGGAATTAATATTTCTGGAAGTGTTTTTGAGAGAGCGTCTTGTATGACTTTTTTATCCTGCAATTGTTCGCTAGATTTCAAATAAGCGACAAGTTTATCTTCATTACCAAAATGACTGCTCACAACTACTGCAGATTGTTTTATTCCTTGCAAAGTATTTAATGTAGCCTCTATTTCGCCCAATTCAATACGATGACCTCGAATTTTTACTTGATGATCAATACGTCCTAAACATTGAAATTCGCCATTCGGCAATAATTTTCCTAAATCTCCCGTGCGGTACAAAATAGAATTTGGTTCATTAGAAAACACATCAGGGATAAATTTTTCAGCGTTAAGTTCAGGACGATTCCAGTAACCTTCTGCGACTCCATCCCCGCCAATAACTATTTCTCCAATTGTTTCAAGAGGCACATTTTGACCTTGCTCGTCTAATAAATAAATTTGTGTATTTGCAATAGGATGTCCAATTGTAATTAACTCATCGTCATTCTGAATTTGTTTTACGGCAGACCAAATAGTAGTTTCTGTAGGTCCATACATATTCCAAAGCGAATCGCATCTTTGAGTTAATTGTCGTGCAAGATTTAATGGCAGAGCTTCACCACCGCAAAGTGCTTTTAAAGCAAGAGGTTTTTCCCAGCCAGAATCAAGCAGCAGCTGCCATGTAGTTGGGGTCGCCTGCATTATTGTAATTTCTTTTTTCTGTAAAAGATTGAGTAATAACTGGCCGTCTCGAGTAGTTTCATAATCTGCAAAAACTACGGCAGCCCCTTTTATTAATGGAAGAAATAATTCTAGTCCCGCAATATCAAAAGAGATTGTGGTAATCGATAATAATTTGTCTTCTGCTTTTATACCCGGCTCAATTGCCATACTAAAAAGGAAATTCACCAAATTTTTATGAGTAACAATTACTCCTTTAGGCTTTCCGGTAGAACCAGAAGTATACATCATATAAGCTGCAGCTTTATTAGAAACAAGAGCAGGAAGCGGCAAAGCAGGATATTGATCAATTGAAGTTAGTACCTCTTCGATTATTATATTTTTTGAAGATTTTGGTAATAAATCTGAAAGCGTTTTTGTGGTTAATAAAAAACTTGCTTCAGAATCTTTCAGCATAAATTCCAAACGTTCCGAAGGAAATTTAGGATCTAACGGAAGATATGCGGCTCCGCATTGTAAAATTGCTAAAAGAGAGGCAATTAAATTAGGACCTCGTTCCATTGAAACCGCAACAATTTGTCCAGATGATAAACCTTGAGACGAAAAGTAATTCGCAATTTGATTTACCATTTTATCTAATTCATTATAGCTGATTTTTTGGTTTTCAAATTCAAGAGCTATCGAATTAGGAGATACTTTAGCCTGTTCTGTAAAAAGCTCATGCAGCGGACTTGATGGATAATCCATTTTTGTCCATTTGATCTCGTTTTCTAGATTATTGTTGTTAGGTCTTTTCATTTTAAATTAGATTAAAATTAAAGTTGAGCAAAATAATATGATAATATCAGCGTTGAACTAAAAAGAACATAGTACAGATTATTGGCTTATAGTTTGTTAGTGGGGAATCTTACATTTTTCTATTTCTAATTATCCTTTAAATAAACGAATTAGATGTAAGAATTTAATTTGTTTTAAGCCTTTACTTTGTCTTTATATTAAAATAGTATTTACAGCTTATTATTCAATAAGTTGATCAAAAAAAGGAATTTTTTTTCAGTAATACTTGTATTTTCTGTATAAAGCTATTATTATCGATGAAAAGCATATTTTAAATTAAATAGCGTAGATTTTATTTAAAATTGATTGATAGTCTTCTAACGTTAATTTTCTTCTTTAACATCTTTTACCTGCTCTTTTTTGAATTTCCTGAAAAGACTTTTATCGGTAGTAATTATACTATTTTGAAAAAAAATAGATATAAATTATTTCACTTTAAAATAAAAATAATAATTTAGTTGTTGTCTAATTTGTTTAAAATCAGAAAGATAAAATAGTTTCAAAAGTGAGTTATTTGTTTTTTTAATGCTTGAAAATTGTGAAATAGCAATATTATACGCTGGTGAAGTGAAGATTAGATAAAAAGGAGCTTTAGATGTAATTTATGAAATATATAAGCGTTATTTTATAAATAACCATTGTTTAGATTTGCGATCCATCAATATTTTTATCTCTCATTTACTCGATTGCATTTAAATTTATTTTCCCACAATGTCTAACAGTAAAATTAGATTTTTTAACTTTTTTGATGTAAGTAAAACATCACTAAAATACTACATTTGGTGCGTTTTATCGGAAATAAAATAAATTATATCGATTATTTTTTGAAATTAAATATTTTTGCAGTATAAACAAATATAGAGAATATAAACTGTGAAGTATCTAAGATTTAAATACATTAACGTACTTATAATTACAATGTTATTTTTTCCTTTTTTAGGAAATAGTCAGACGCAGTCCAGTGATATTATGGAAACCATAATTACATCTGGAAATAATGCTACTGGCAGTTCTGGAACAGTTACCTACTCAATCGGGCAAGTATTTTATACGTATATAGGAGTAGAATCAGTTTATAATGTGGCTCAGGGAATCCAGCACCAAGAAAAAGATGGAAATCTAGGGACACCAGAAGTTGAAAAACCTACAACAGAAATATTTGCCTTCCCAAATCCCACAATAGATTTTGTTACCATAAGTATGACTGGTTTAGAGTTAGAAAGCGGTCAAAGATCTTACAAGCTTTATGATATTCAAGGAAGACTTTTAAAACAAAATACAATTGATCAAACAGAAGCCCAAGTCAGTTTTAATTATTTAAGTCCATCTATTTATATACTGGTAGTATATAATGACAATAAAATTCTAAAATCGTTTAAAATAATAAAAAATTAAAAAAATAGATCTAATGAAACTTGCACATACCCTTTTATTATTATTTGTGACTGTTACGCCTAAGGTATTTGCACAATCACCGGAAAAAATGAGCTATCAGGCAATTATTCGAGCACAGGATAACAGTTTGGTCGTTAATTCTAGAGTTAGTCTTAAGATTGTTGTACATCAAGGCAATGCATCTGGAACAAATGTATACCAAGAAACCCATGCTGTTAATACTAATAGTAATGGACTTATTTCTCTTGAAATTGGAACAGGAACAGTTGCGGTCGGAGATTTTAGCAAAATTGCCTGGGACAAAGGACCCTATTTTATAGAAACACAAGTAGATGTAAAAGGAGGGACAAATTATAATATCACTGGAGTTACACAGCTTTTAAGTGTACCTTATGCCTTATATGCAAAAACAGCAGGTTCAACTGTCAGTGCGGCAAGCAGAGCAGTGATCGTACCATTTACTACTACGAGAAATATTGCGGTTTCGGATATAAATAATACTATAGAATGTACATCGTCTGCTACATTAACGCTCACTTCTGATTTTGGTAATATGGTTGTTGGTGAGACAATCAATTTAGAAGCTCACAATGGTGCAATATTAACAATACAAGCGGCTTCTGGGGTAACTCTAAATTATACTGCTGGAGCGAGTGCCCGGTTTACCAGTACTGCAGGCAACGTAAGATTTGGGTTTTTAAGAAAAACAGGCGCTAATTCCTATATTATTTCGGGACAATGAAACATCTAATTTATTTTTTACTTTTTTCGACAGCTGTTTTTTCGCAAAACTATCAATATGCACTTGACGAGGCTCCTGTTAAAACTCCAGAGACTCCTGGGGTAAATAATCAATTGGAGGAGATCGAATACTTTAAAGCATATTTGCTGCCTATTACTCAAAAAGCTACTATTCAGTCAGCTTTAGATAAATATGGTGCAGTAAGATTAGAGAAAGGCGATTATTCTGGAGTTAATATTGTAATGAAAAGTAATCAAAAGTTATATGGTCATGCTTCATTAAATAAAATATCTAATATTACGATAGCAGCAGGAAGTACGGGAGTTGTTTTAGAATCACTTCTGCCGGCAGATCAAACAATAACATTGCAGTCTGGAGGAGTAATTTCCTATTGCACGTTCAAATCTATTAAATGGGCGACATTGGTGGGTACAAATGTGACACTGGAGAATAATTCGTTTATAAATTTTATGGGACCAATCCGCATTGATTGCAGTCAGTCTGGATATATAAGAAATAGTAAAATAATTAAACATCAATCTCAGGGAGGTTCTAACATGTTGGTTTTAAAAGGAAACAGCAGTACTCCAAGCTACGGAAACGTAAGTCTGCATACTAACTTTTTAACGCCTCACGGAAACACAACTGATATTGATGGTCTGCGATCACTTACTTTTGTCGGCTTAGATGCTGAAGGATGGAACCTTACAGGAGAAGGAAATAAGGCTATGATTGCGGCCGCTAATATAGGTGATGTGAAAATTACCGATTTTAATGGAGCGAACAGTTATTCTGCTGTGAGAACCCCATCTTTTGATATTGATGCAGCAAATGTTTTCTTTTTAGATAAATCAATGAATTTTCCAACAGATGCTCTTTCTGTAAGAGCAAATATGTTTGTGGTAAATGGAGGAGGAACTTATATTAGAAAATCTGGAACAGTTACAGGATTTGATCTTCAGGCAAATTTAAATGCGACCAACACCGTAAGATACAATGGAGTAGACCAAACAGCTGCAATGACAAATAGTACAACTATTAATACTGTTTCTAGTGCCATTTTAGGAACTAAATTTACGCCTTGGAGCCGACCATCATGGGAGACGTTACCAAATCCGTTAGGTGCTAACTGGAAAGCAGAGCGGGCTGGTAAACCTGACCAGACAAGTTATATTCAAAATTTAATTAATACTAAAGGAGTTGCTGAATTACCAGAAGGAGTTTTTTATATAGGATCGACATTAAAACTTCCTATTGATTCTAATCATGGAATTGTGGGCCAGGGAACTGGTAAAACAGTTATAGTTGGTTTAACAGATGATTTTCCTTTAATATCTCTTACCGGAGGTCAAGACGCCAATTTTATTTTGAGTTATTTGACACTTCAAGGAGGAAGTATAGGAATCTACTCTTCGCAAGATTTTGGCACACAGCATATGTCTTATCAAAACATTAAGTTTGTCGTTTTTAGAAATCAAAATTATGGCATACAATTAAAACAAATTCGAGGATTTGATAATAACTTCCTTGATAATTTAGGTTTTGTTGATTGCAATATTGGATTTTTTCAAAATCCTCTCACACCATATGCCAATGATATTGATACCTCCAGCTTTGTCGACAAAACAATGTTTTATAAAAACCAGTTCATTAATTGTACCACCGCAGTTTCTATGATGGCCACACGAGCAGATAATTTGGATGCTTGGGTAGATTGTAAATTTGACGGTGGAAAGACTGCCTTGGCTTTAGGCGGTCAAAATGCTCCTTTAGCTGCCAATTGTGATTTTACCAATTATACAGGAGTAAATGTTATAACAAGTAATGTCTTTTCTTTGTATAATTCGAATTTGTACAATAACAGAGTTACTGGATCAACAATAAATTCAATTAGTACCAATATTGAGGGATGTCAATTTTTAGATAGTACGCCTCCATTTTCACCGGTATTATTCAACCCTTTAAACAATCATATTGTAAACTCTACAATTACAGGAAATGTCGTAACAGATATTCCTGCCAATAAAGGTTATGGATTAGAATCTGCTGTTTATGTGAACAGTACATTTTTGTCAAACCCTGCTTTAAGTAAATTATTAGTTAATGTAAAAGCAGGTGTTCCAACGGTAATTATTAATACAAATTCAAATTCTTACGCACAGCTTTTGGTAACACAATAAGTAAAACAAAATATAGCAATAAGGCTCAGGTTAATCAACTTAATCTGAGCCTTATTTTTTTTGGCTGTTAATCATCTAATAAATGTATTTGTTTATTCCAGATCTTTAACTTTAAAATAGTTTTAAAACGAAATACTTTTATAAAAATCGTTTTTTTGATTTAAAAAAGAACTCATCTTTAAATCAACTCAATTTTCCGGCATTTTTTTACCTCAATCTCCTGAATAGGATTTTAAAGCACGTAGAAGTACGTGATTATTATCTTATAAAATAAGGTTTTTACGTATATCTGGCAGCTTAAAAATGTAACAAGTTGTATTTTATCGGATTTTAAAATACGTTGAACAGATTTATTATTATAAACTCGAAACATTATATATTTTTGATCAAAATTTAAAATGAATGATAAAGAAAAACCGTCATTTAGCTTTAAACCTTATTAATAATTGAATAGTTGTTGTCAAAACATGATTTTTTTACAAATAAGATAAAAAGGACAAATTACCTTTTGTTATAAAATTGATTCATGATTATTGCAATAATTTAAAAATACAGAATTATTTAAATTTTTTACTTTTTATGAAATATAGTGTATACGAAAATATTAGAAAGATAAGAGAATTAAAAAATTTGACCAGAGAATATGTAGCTGCTGAATTAAAAATGAGTACAAGCGGTTATGGTAAAATTGAAAGAGGAGATGTAGATTTAACTGTTTCGAAATTGATTGAAATTTCAAAGGTTTTAGAAGTCTCAATTGAGTTCATTTTTAAATTCGATGTTTCCATTTTTTTTAGCGAAACCAGATAGAATAATTAACAGTAAGTAATTGAATATTAATTAATCAAGCTTTAAATAAATTAGAATTAGTAATAAAAAATTTAGTTATGGAAAATTACTATTTAAAAATTAGAGAGTATCGATTGCAAAATAATCACACCCCTGAATATGTTGCTATTCAAATGGAAATTAGTGTCAAAAAGTATGAAAAAATTGAACAGGGAATGGTTGATCTTAAATTGTCAAAACTGGATCAGTTAGTTAAGATTTTAGGAATCAAAAAAAGCCAGATTTTTCAATTAGGCAGTTAATATTTATCCATCACAGCCGTATTTTGCATTCAAAGAAAGGAGTTTACTTAAGATAGGGGATATCTTAAAAAACTCTTTTTTCGTTTTAAGATTTATGCTTTACTTTTAAAACATATCCTAAAGATTCTAAAATTAAAACATAGTGTGTTTTTGTAATGTCTTTGATCACTGCATTTTGATCGCAAAATGGACCAGAGTTTAAATGAATTTTGTCTCCAATTTGATATTGCATTACAGAAATCTCCGAAGAAGTATCACCAGTATTAAGCCACTCTTTAATAGTTTCAATTTCTTGATCTTTTACTACAGCGTGCCTTCCAAGCCAGAATAAAAACCGCACCACTCCTGGAGAATGAAATACAAGATTTCTATCTTTCTCTGCCAATTGTACAAATATATAATGATTAAACAATGGCACTTCTACCTTTATTTTCCTATCTGATCTTTGTTGGATTTTTTTAATCACAGGACAATAACAGTTAATATTAAACTTAGTTAATTGTTCTGCTGCTCTTTTTTCCCATTTAGGTTTGGTGTATACTACATACCATTTCATAATCCTTAATTTATTTTTTCGTATTTGTAAATAAGTTTTTTTTTAAATAGTTCAACCTTGCTAATTTTTCTTCAAAAATGCATTCTTAATTTATGGATAATAGTAAGACTTCATTCTATTAAAAGAAGCGTGTCCTCAATGCAATTTAATAGTACTAGTTTATAGAAAATCACATATAAAGATTGTAGATGTTTCCTATATAAACTAAGTGGTAAATTTAATTCTGACCATTTAAAATACTGGAAGATTTTTATCCTAAAATTTCCTTATTTAGGACATTTAGCAACAAAAATGCAATTTCGCATCTACTGTATTATCATAATTTTATCTTAAATTATTGTTAGAGAAAAATCAGATAATCGGCTAAAGTTTATTGTTTTATTAAGAACCAATTTTAGTCTTTTTTAAGAGTATTCAAAAAGCATAATTTTTTAGATTTCAAACCCATTTTTTTTCCTTTTTTGAGTAGTTAAAGTGTAACTATTCACGGGGAACCCTTTTTCTAAATTTAAAAAAAACCTTCAAAACCCCAATAAAATGGTTTTTTAAATTTTCAGAGACAATCTACATTAACAAACATATTTTTTAATTTAAAACATTAAGCAGATGAGAACAGGAATAACCTTTAGTGCTTTTGATTTGTTACATGCCGGGCACGTTAAGATGCTGGAAGAAGCAAAACAACATTGTGATTATTTAATTGTAGGTCTACAAACAGATCCAACATTAGATCGCCCAACTAAAAATAAACCGACACAAACTGTGGTAGAACGCTACATACAGTTAAGAGCGTGCAAGTTTGTTGATGAAATTGTTCCGTATGCTACAGAACAGGATTTAGAAGATATTTTAAAATCTTTTACTCTTGATGTGCGCATCGTAGGTGATGAATACAAGGACAGAGATTTTACCGGCAGAACGTATTGTGAAGAAAAAGGAATCGAATTGTATTTTAATACCAGAGATCACCGTTTTTCGAGCACTAACCTTCGTAATGAAGTGTATCAAAAAGAAATTTTAATGCATTCGAATGGCAATTAGTACTGTTACTCATGTTGTCTTAACTGGAGGAATCGGCAGCAGATTGTGGCCGCTCTCCAGAAAGACACTGCCAAAGCAATATCTTGAGCTTTTTGAAGGAGAATCACTCTTTGAGAAAACTGTAGTTCGTAATAAAAATGTTTCTAGTAAAACTATTGTGGTGGGCAATATTGAAAATTACAAAATGAGTAACGCCATTATGTCTAAATTCAGTAAGCCATTTACTCATATTATAGAAGCAGTTCCACGTAATACAGCGGCAGCGATTGCATTTGCAGCATTTGCATCAGAACCAGAAGATATTTTGCTCATTACACCATCAGACCACATTATAGAAGGTAAGAGTTCCTATACATTAGCTTTGCAGCAAGCCATAAGATTGGCTAATCAAGATTATCTTGTAACTTTTGGAATCAAACCAACAAAACCAGAAACCGGTTACGGCTACATTGAATTTGATAAAGAAAATGTTATCGCATTTCATGAAAAACCAAGCTCAAAGAAAGCTGAGAATTATCTCAAAAAGGGAAATTATTTTTGGAACAGCGGTCTCTTTTGTTTCAAAGCAGGAAGGTTTTTAATTGAGCTGGAAAAGCAGGAGCCAGAAGTTTATTGGGCATCAAAAACAGTTTGGGATGCCAATCAAGATGGTTTCCTAGACTACGATTTGTCTTTAAATATTCCGTCAATAAGTGTCGATTATGCTGTTATGGAACGAAGCAAAGATATTAAAGTGGTTCCCGCTCATTTCGACTGGTCTGATTTAGGATCTTTTGAGTCGGTTTATGATTATTTGGTTCAGAAAGGACATCCGATGGATTCAAATAAAAATATAACAATTGGAACTTCACTGCACACCACTTTTATAGGGGTTAAAAACTGCATCTTGATTTATACTGCCGATGCTTTAATGGTCTTGCAAAAAGAAAATTCTCAAGAAGTGAAACAAGTTTACCAGCAATTAGAATCGATTGCATCGCCATTATTATAAAAGAGACTCATAAAAGAGTGAATCATAAGTGTTATACAATTAAAAGTACCTACAATGATTGATAAAAATTCTACAATATATATTGCTGGACATAAGGGAATGGTTGGAAGTGCCATTTGGAGAACCTTAAAAGCAAAAGGTTATGATAATCTTATTGGAGCTTCAAGTAAAGAATTGGATTTAAGGGAACAAGATGACGTTCGCGATTTTCTTCAAGATGTAAGACCAGATGTTATTATAGATGCTGCTGCAAAAGTGGGCGGCATTTTGGCAAACAATGATTTTCCATATCAATTTCTAATGGAGAACATGCAGATTCAGAATAACCTGATTAGCGAAGCCCACAATCTGGGGGTAGAAAAATTTATCTTTTTAGGAAGTTCTTGTATTTACCCAAAATTGGCGATTCAGCCCTTAAAAGAAGAATATTTGTTAACTGCATCTTTAGAAAGTACTAATGAATGGTACGCTTTAGCAAAAATAACTGGGGTGAAATTGTGTCAGGCTATTCGTAAACAATTCAAAAAAGATTTTGTGAGTTTAATGCCGACCAACTTATATGGCATTCACGACAATTTCGATCTGAATAGTTCACATGTTCTGCCAGCAATGATTCGAAAATTTCATGAAGCTAAAGAAAATAATAACGCCTCAGTAATACTTTGGGGCACTGGCAAACCGATGCGGGAATTTCTTTTTGTAGATGATATGGCAGAAGCAGTAGTTTTTGCCTTAGAAAATAAACTTCCTGGGTATCTATACAATGTAGGAACAGGTGAAGATTTAACCATTAAGGATTTAGCAGCAGCAATACAAAAAACTGTAGGTCATACTGGAGATATTATCTGGGACGAAAGCAAACCTGATGGAACACCAAGAAAATTAATGGATGTTTCTAAAATGCACAACATTGGCTGGAAACACCGAGTGAACTTAGAAGAAGGAATTCAAAAAACCTACAATTGGTTTCTAGAAAACATAGAAAATTTAAAAGAAAAGACTTATTAAGAAGCCATTCTTTTGATCTAGAAATCTCCACAAAAACTTTACAGTTAAGACTTTATAAACATTGCAACATTGCAGCATAATGCCTTTGTGCCTTATAATTAGATTATGACTCTATTAAGAAAAACAGCGTTCATTACGGGAGTGACAGGACAAGACGGAGCCTACTTGAGTGAATTTTTATTAGAAAAGGGCTATATAGTACACGGATTAAAAAGACGTTCCTCTTTATTTAATACCGATAGAATTGACCATTTATATCAGGATCCTCATACTAAAAACCGAAATTTCATTTTGCACTATGGCGATATGACTGATAGTACTAATTTGACTCGTCTTATTCAGGAAATTCAGCCAGATGAGATTTACAATTTAGCAGCTATGAGCCATGTAGCAGTTTCATTTGAAACGCCTGAATACACAGGAAATGTCGACGCATTAGGAACCTTACGTCTTTTAGATGCAGTACGCCTGCTAGGATTAGAAAAAAAGACTCGAATTTATCAGGCATCAACTTCAGAGCTGTACGGTAAAGTTCAGGAAGTGCCACAATCAGAAACTACGCCTTTTTATCCAAGATCGCCTTATGCAGTAGCAAAAATGTACGCATTTTGGATTACTGTAAATTACAGAGAAGCTTATGGAATGTATGCCTGCAACGGTATCTTATTTAATCACGAATCACCTATTCGAGGAGAAACTTTTGTAACTCGTAAAATTACCAGAGCAACTTCGAGAATAGCCTTAGGACTGCAGGACAAATTATACTTGGGAAATCTTGACGCACAACGAGATTGGGGACATGCAAAAGATTATGTTCGAATGATGTGGATGATTCTGCAAGCCGAACAACCTGAAGACTGGGTAATTGCCACAGGGAAAACTACTCCCGTTCGCGAATTTGTGCGAATGAGTTTTGCAGAAGTTGGCATTGAATTAGAATTTAGAGGTCACGGTGTAGATGAAAAAGGATATGTAGTATCATGCAGTAATCCTGATTATCAAATTGAACTGGGGCAGGAAGTATTAGCAGTAGATCCAGAATATTTTAGACCAACCGAAGTAGATTTACTAATAGGTGATCCGACTAAGGCAAAGACAAAACTAGGATGGGAATGTCAATATGAACTAGCTGAATTGGTACAAGAAATGATGCAGTCAGATTTAAAACTGATGAGAAAAGAACAGCTTTTAAAAGAATGCGGGTTTACGGTTTTAAATTATTTCGAATAACAGATTATGGTACTGACAAAAAAAACAACATTTTTTCCCCTCTAATATTAAATAAATGAAAATTAAAAATATTTGCTGTTTAGGCGCTGGTTATGTAGGAGGACCAACAATGTCTGTTATCGCATTGAAATGTCCAGAAATTAAAGTGACTGTTGTAGATTTAAATGAAAGTCGTATTGCAGCTTGGAATGAAGAAAACTTAGACAATCTTCCGGTTTATGAACCTGGCTTAGCAGAGGTAGTTAACGAAGCAAGAGGACGTAATTTATTTTTTTCTACAGATGTTGACAGTGCTATTGAAGCTGCAGATATGATTTTTATTGCAGTTAATACTCCAACTAAGAATTATGGAGAAGGTAAAGGAATGGCAGCCGATTTGAAATTTGTAGAATTATGCGCCAGACAAATTGCCAGAATTGCGAAAAGTGATAAAATTATTGTCGAAAAATCGACGCTTCCAGTTCGAACCGCAGAGACTTTACAAACTATTTTAGATCATACAGGAAACGGATATAAGTTTGAAGTGCTATCTAATCCTGAGTTTTTAGCCGAAGGAACAGCTATTAATGATTTGCTTAATGCTGACCGTGTGTTAATTGGAGGAAAACAAACAGAAAGCGGTCAAAAAGCAATTCAATCGCTAGTTGATATTTATGCAAACTGGCTTTCGCCAAAACAGATTTTAACCACCAACGTATGGTCTTCAGAATTATCAAAATTAACGGCGAATGCTTTCTTAGCACAAAGAATTTCATCAATTAATGCACTTTCAGCTTTATGTGAAGCAACAGAAGCAGATGTTGATGAGGTTGCTGCAGCTATTGGAACTGACAGCCGAATTGGTTCTAAATTTCTAAAAGCTTCGGTTGGTTTTGGAGGATCTTGTTTTCAAAAAGATATTTTAAACTTAGTGTATTTGTGCCGCTATTTTAATTTGCCCGAAGTGGCCAATTATTGGGAACAGATTATCATTTTAAACGATTATCAAAAATATCGATTTGCAAAGAAAATTATTACCTCACTTTTTAATACAGTAAGCGGAAAGAAAATAACTTTTTTGGGCTGGGCATTTAAGAAAGATACAAATGACACCCGTGAATCTGCTTCGATTTATGTTGCAGAACATTTAATTGAAGACGGTGCAGAAATTCACGTTTACGACCCTAAAGTTTCTGAACAAAAAATTAAAGCTGATATGCGCTATTTGTGGGAAGAAAAAGGCCTTACAGATCAGAAAATTGAATCCAAATTAAAACAAATTTTTGTCTATCAATCACCTGTAGAAGCAGCGCATCAAGCACATGCAATTGCTGTTTTAACAGAGTGGGACGAATTTAAAACATACGATTGGAACTCCATTTATATCAATATGTACAAACCGGCTTTTGTATTTGACGGGCGTAATATTCTGGATGCAGAGAAACTGGCATCAATTGGTCTTCAAATTAAAGGAATTGGAAAAGGTTAAACGGATCTATTGTAAAGAGAATTTATTTTTTAATCATTTTATTTCAATTACTTGAAAAATATTTTAATAAAACTCAAACAGCATCCTAAGTATGATAATTTCATTAACTGGGGAAAATTGATTTCGATAACCGGAAGCGCACAAATTATTATACAAGCTTTGGGCTTTGCTTCTGGGATCTTAATAATTCGATTGCTGCCTGTTGAGGAATATGCTTTTTACACCTTAGCCAATACCATGCTAGGAACAATGACAGTTCTTGCTGATGGCGGTATTACTACGGGAGTTATGGCTTTGGGAGGTAAAGTTTGGGAAGATAAAGAAAAAATTGGAGTCGTTTTAGCGACAGGTTTAGATTTAAGAAAAAAGTTTGCGATTGCGAGCTTAATTGTCTCTATGCCAATTCTATTTTATCTTTTATTGCATAATGGAGCCAGCTGGATGGTTACATTACTTATTGCAATAGCAGTGATTCCAGCTTTTTATGCCGCTTTGTCTGATTCTCTGTTGGAAATTATTCCAAAATTAAACCAAACAATTCTGCCTTTACAAAAAAATCAAATCGAAGTTGGAATTGGAAGACTATTATTATCAGGCTTAACTATGTTTATTTTTCCTTGGGCTTTTGTCGCTGTTATAGCTGCGGGAATTCCCAGAATCTGGGGAAATATTGGATTAAGAAAAATTGTTTACACTATGGCTGCTAAAGAGCAACAAACAGATATAGAAGTTAGAAAAGAGATTTTAAATTTAGTTAAACGTATCCTGCCGACATCTATTTATTATTGCCTTTCAGGACAAATTACTATATGGTTAATTTCTGTTTTTGGTAACACAACATCATTGGCACAATTGGGGGCTTTAAGTAGATTAAGCGTAATGCTATCTATTTTTAGCGCAATAATTGCAACATTGATTATTCCTCGTTTTGCAAAATTAACAGCAAATAAGCATCTCTTATTGAAACGTTTTTTTCAAATAATGGGACTTTTGATTATTTTACTAAGTATTATTGTTCTCATTGTTTACTTACTGCCTACACCAATTTTATGGCTGCTGGGCGACGCCTATAAAGGTTTACCATTTGAATTACTGCTCAGTATCATTAGCAGCTGCATTGGACTATTGGGGGGTATCGTTTTTAATTTATATAGTTCAAGAGGATGGGCCATGTCACCCATTGCATTAATTCTCATCAATCTTCTGGCCATTATTATTTCTGCAAGTATGTTGGATCTTGGAAGTTTAAGAGGCGTTTTGTATTTCAATATTGCTTTAGGACTAGTTGCATTAATTCAAACCGTTTTATTTTGTACGTATAACATTCTATTAGTAAAAAATGAATAATACGAAACGGCCCAATAAATTCTTGCTGACCTATAATAAATTTATTAATATAGGCCACTCACTATCATTCTTGTTTCTAAAAATCAGGGGATTGCAGGGAGGAAGGGATTCAAAACTAGAAAGCATTACTTGCAATTGGCCCAACAAATTATTACTTGGAAATCAATGCGAAATACAAAATGGTGTAGATTTTAGAATATGGCACCCGTTTAATGATAACTGCTATATAAAATTAGGAAACAAAGTATTTATTGGACATGCCTGCGAATTTGTCTGCAATGAAAAAATTATAATTGGAAACAACTGCCTAATTGCTAGTAAAACAACCATTAATAATACAGGACATGAATATAAGGGTAATGCAGCTATAAACACACAACCCACTACTAGTGAGCCAGTAATTTTAGAAGATGATGTCTGGATCGGAACCTCATGTGTAATATTACAAGGAGTCACAATTGGTAAAGGTTCTATTGTTGCCGCAGGTTCAGTCGTAAACAAATCAATACCTGCAAATGAAGTTTGGGCAGGAGTACCTGCACGTTTCATAAAAAAAAGAATATAAAATATGGTTTCATCTATCTGCACCTTATTTGAGGGACATTACCACTTTGGAGTTGCTTCACTTTCAAATTCGCTTTACAATCACGGTTTTCGTGGAAACATTTACGTAGGCTACCGCGGAGAATTACCAGATTGGGCAATAAACGGAAAAAGAGAATTAATTGGAAAATGGAAAGAAGCAGTGATATTGACTCCAGATGAAGGTATGCAGCTTATTTTTTTACCCTTAGAAACAACTTACAGCCTAACAAATTATAAACCAGATTTTATGCTGGATTTGTGGGAAGGCCCAGCAAAAAATACCGAAGCAATGTTTTATTTCGATCCAGATATTGTAGTTAACGATTCTTGGGTTTGTTTTGAACAATGGGTCAATTGCGGTGTAGCACTCTGTGAAGATATTGATTCGCCTTTTCAGGAATTTCATCCCAGAAGAGTTGGCTGGAGAAAATATTTTAAGAAATATGATCTTGAGTTACAATTTAAGAATCAAATATATGTAAACGGCGGTTTCATAGGACTTCTTAAAAAAGACATCAATTTTTTGAGTTTGTGGGTTCAGCTTCAAAAATATATGGCCGCTGCAATTGGAGGTTTAGAGAATTCTATATTTTCAAATCAAAGTTACAATTCAACAATATTGAAAATGGAAGGATTTACCATTTTTGATAAATCAGATCAAGATGCTCTTAATGCGACGATAGAAGCCTATCCTGGAATAGTCAGCTATTTAGGAAAAGAAGGAATGGGCTTCGAATCAAAACACATCACCATGTATCATGCTTTAGGAAGCCCGAAACCATGGAAAACCGGACATTTTTTAAGAGCCTTAAGCGGAAGAATACCTAGAAAAGAAGATGTGGTTTACTGGGAAAACACAAGTAGTCCAATAGTCGCACATTCGAAATGGAAAATTAGTCAAAAAAAGGCAAGTATTAAAGCCGCTAAGTTCATCGGAAGATTTTATAAAGTTTAAAAGAATTTCTTAGTTCGAGAATGTCATATTTATAAATTGATTTAACAAAAATATATTTTATGAAAGTATATATATTATCCGCCTATGATGAAAGCCAGTATAATTTTGCATTTCAAAATTTAAAAAAATCGAGCCTTTACGATCCATTTAAAAAATATGTTTTAGCAGATAATCCTGAGTCAGCGGACCTAATAATCTTTGTTGAGCACCATCCTGGAGATGATCCCTATTTTTTTCAAGTCTTAAAACATCCCGTATATAAGCTATATAAAAAGAAATGCTATTTATATCATGATAGTGATGAGCATCTTACACTAATGCCTACAATTTCGCCTTCGGTCTGCAATTCCAGTTTTAATAAAAAAATGCATCATCCCTATCACTATTTGGAGCAGATTTCGACAAACCCTTACATAGAATATGTTCCAAATAAAAACGACGAAAAAAAATATTTGTTTTCTTTTATGGGAGCTTCCAGAACCTATCCAGCTGTAAGAGAAGAAATCATACAGCGTTTTAAGGGAGATGAAAACATACATGATACTAAAGATTACAATTCATGGGAATTAAATGAGGAAGATCGTAATAGGTATTTTGAAAAGTACGCTGAAATTTTATTTCAAAGTAAATTTATATTATGCCCCCGCGGTATTGGCCCCAGTTCTTATAGACAATATGAAAGTATGAAAATGGGAATTGCCCCAGTAATTATCTCTGACGAATGGGTAGAATGCGAAGAAATTGACTGGAACAGCTGTTCTATTAGAATTAAGGAAAAAGACGTAGATCAGATTGAAAATATCCTTAAAAAAAGAGAAGATGAATGCTTGGAACTAGGAATTAATGCCAGAAAAAACTACGAGAAATACATGTCATTTGAAAATCAGTTTCATTTTCTTTCAGATGCTGCAGCCAAATTGCATGCTTTAAGAAATGATCTTTCTTTCCGTGATTATTTAAATGAATATTTAAGGTTTTTTGAACCTTTTCATTTTCGAAATCTTTTAAGATACTACAAAAAAAAATATATAAAATGAACATTCTATTCATCTGCGGATCTCTCGAACCAGGAAAAGATGGCGTAGGAGATTATACACGGCGCTTGTGTGGGGAACTCATAAGAATAGGACATGAAGCAAATATTTTATCACTCTGTGATCATCAAGCCGTTTCTTTTTTATCAGATTTTCAGGAAATTGAAGGAACTAAAGTGAGCGTGAACCGCATTCCTTTGGCAGCAACAAATCTTCAAAGACTTAAATTGACGCAGCATGTTTTAAAAAATTTTAAACCACAATGGATTTCTTTACAATATGTGCCTTACAGTTTTAACCCAAAGGGACTGCCTTTCTGGCTGCCTTCTTTTTTAAAAAAGATAACAGGAAACCACAAATGGCATATTATGTTTCACGAATTATGGATAGGAATTGATACAGAGTCTTCGTTCAAACAAAAATGTATAGGCAAAGTGCAGCAATATATAGTAAAAAAAGTAATTCAGAATACCAAGCCTTATTACATAAATACACAAAATAAACTATACCAGTATTTTCTGCAGTCACACGATATAAAGGCAGATATTTTACCCATTTGCGGCAACATACCTTTAACAGCAGTTAAGAGCAGGGAAAATGAGTTTACACAGATAGTATTGTTTGGTACAATTCATCGAGGAGCATTTTTTAAAGATTTTATTAATGATCTGTTAAGTCTGAAAAGCAAGTTAGGAAAGCCTATAAAATTTGTTTTTATAGGAAAAAATGGTCCGGAACTTTACAGCTACATAAATGTATTAGAAAATAAAGGAATTGATTATGAAGTAATGGGTATTCAGCCTGAAACCATAATTTCTCAAGTGCTAATTGATAGTGATTTTGGCATATCGACAACACCTTATTTTCAGACTGAAAAAAGCGGTGTTTTTGCAGCATACAAAGAACATCAGCTAAACACAATTTGTGTTTCGCGCGAGTGGACGCCGACAAAAGGACACTACAGCATACCAAACATCATTAAATACGAAAAAAACAATTTGAAACTAAAACCAATGACTGTTCAAGTTTTTGATTTAAATTCTTTGGCAAACCAGTTTATAAAATCAATATCAACCTCATGAAAATTCTTATTTCTCATCCTTCTGGAAATAGTAATGTACGTGCTATAGCAAAAGGATTTTTAACTCAAGGATTACTATATCAATTTCATACTTCAATTGCTGTGTTTCCCAATAATTTTTGGCACAAAATAGCAAAATTAAAAGGCTTAGGAGATATAAAAAGACGCTCTTTTGATTCTGGTTTACAGTCGTATACAGAAGTTTATCCGATAAAAGAATTGGGGAGAATGTTAGCTTCCAAATTGAGTTTAAGCTCTTTGACCAAATCAGAAACTGGTTTTTTTTGTGTAGATAGAATTTATCAAAATTTAGACAGGAAAATTGCAGGTAAACTTAAAAGCGCAAAAAAAAACGGACTAACCGCTGTTTATGCTTATGAAGATGGTGCGCTAGAAACTTTTATTGCCGCTAAAGAATTAGGTTTAGAATGTATTTACGACCTGCCAATTGCTTATCATACTCTTTTACAAGAATTACTGCATGAGGAAGCCCTTAGAAAACCCAAATGGGCATTTACGCTCGGCGGTGGAATAAATGATAGTCCTCAAAAGTTAGAAAGGAAAAGAAAAGAATTAGAATTAGCAGACACGATTGTTGTGGCAAGTGATTTTGTTCGCCAGTCACTGCCAGACTGGGCCAATAAAAAGAAAATTATTCAATCTCCATTTGGAACACCATTTTCAGCCAATCAATTTGATGTAGAAGAAAAAAAATCAAACAAAAGATTGAGGGTTTTATTTGTAGGCTCAATGACGCAGCGCAAAGGCTTGAGCGATTTATTTGACGCCATAAAATTAGTTGATTCTTCAAAAGTTGAATTAATTGTTTTAGGATCATTAGCGGCACCGCTTTCTTTTTACATTGATCAAGTAAATTTTACTTACGAGCCAACGCGATCCCATGATCAAGTTTTAGAATTGATGAGGACTTGTGATGTTTTTTGCCTTCCGTCTATTGTTGAAGGCAGGGCTTTGGTAATTCAAGAGGCAATGAGTCAAGGTCTGCCAATCATTATTACGGCAAATACAGGAGCAGAAGATTTAGTAATAAGCGGAGAAACAGGATTTTTAGTGCCAATTAGAAATCCGCAGGCTATTGCAGAAAAGATAAATTGGTTTGTTGACCATAGAAATGAAATTTTTCAAATGGGAAAAAAAGCCAAACAATTAGCAGACACTTACACTTGGGACAATTATGCCGATAAAATTTGTAATGTTTTAAGTTCTTAAAATAATTAGAGTATAAATGAAAGATACTACCACAAATTGTAAAAAGCTGAACTCGATAAAAACGGCAATTTGGCTGTATTTTTTCTTGTGGATTTTTGAAGGTGCTTTACGTAAATGGGTCTTGCCAAGTTTAGCAACACCATTACTTGTTGTTCGCGATCCTATTGCAATCTTCATTATCGCCAGAGCTATTTACCTGAATGTAAGATTTTTAAATGGCTACGTAGTTTTCTCTTGCATCATTACACTTTTAGCACTAATTGTCACGCTTACTTTTGGACATGCTAATTTGTTTGTTGGAATCTACGGTGCTCGAATAATGCTGCTTCATTTTCCTTTAATTTTTATTATTGGAGCCGTCTTTACAAAAAAAGACATTCTCAAAATGGGATATGCATTGCTCGCAGTAAATATCTTGATGACCTTAATTGTTTATCTGCAATTTATAAGTCCTCAGTCTGCTTTGATCAATAGAGGTATAGGAGGAGAAGGGAGCGCTGGCTTTTCTGGCGCAATGGGATATTTTAGACCTCCTGGTACTTTTTCATTTATTACAGGGCTGGCGTCTTTTTACATTTTGGTATCTGTCTTTGTGTTTTATTTCTGGCTGTCCAAAGAGCGTGTTTCTAGGATTTTGCTTTATACCAGTACACTCGCTTTAATATTTAGTCTGCCATTAACAGTAAGCAGGACCGCCGTTGGAGGAGTTATATTAGTTGGAGTTTTTGCTTTTATTGGTTCTGCAACCAGTTTTAAAAAGATAATGAAAGTGGCTTTAACGATTGTCGTTTTGGTCGGACTGTTTGCCATTTTACAAAGTACTACAACTGTTTTTAATTTAGGGACTGAGGTTTTTATGAGCAGGGTAGATACTGCGAGCGGTCAAAGCGGCGGATTTGAGGAGTCTTTTTTTTCAAGGGTTTTAGGCGATTTTGTTAGACCAATAGTAAACCTCTTAAACATGCCGTTGTTTGTTGGTAAATTAGGAATGGGGACCAATGCAGGCGCACAGATGTTATCTGGAACCAATACTTTTTTAATTGCCGAAGATGAGTTAGGAAGAGTAGGTGGTGAACAAGGTCTACTATTAGGAGGCGGACTCATTTTCTTAAGATTGGTTTTGGCAGTCAATTTATTTTTAAAATCAATAAGACTGCCTCAAGAAGATAAAATATTACCAATAACATTTTGTGGTACAGCCTTGTATCTAATTATTTTGGGACAATGGGCGCAGCCAAGCATGTTAGGCTGCTCTGTTCTCACAGTAGGTCTTTTAGTGGCGAGCTTAAATATGAATTTGAAACCAGAAAAATGAAAATAATATTGTTTACGCATCCTTCTTTCTTAGGTCATAAAAGCATGCCTCGATTTGCTCAAATGATTACGGCAGGAATGAAACAAAAAGGACATGATTTGACAGTATGGAGTCCAAAAGCTTTTTTCTTCAGACTTTCCTTTAAAAAACCAATTCTCGAAAAGTGGTTTGGTTATATGGATCAGTATGTAATTTTTCCACTTCAGGTCAAATTGAGATTATTGAATTGCAGTAAAGAGACATTATTTGTTTTTTCAGATAATGCTTTGGGACCTTGGGTACCACTGGTAAAAAAAAGATATCATGTGGTGCACTGCCATGATTTTTTGGCACAAAAATCCGCATTTGGTTTACTGCAGGAAAATAAAACTGGAGTAACTGGAAAATACTATCAAAAGTTTATTTTTTCTGGATATCGTACAGCAAGAAATTTTATATCGATTTCTAAAAAAACACAAGTTGACTTACATGCTTTATTAGATAAAAATCCAGAAGTATCAAGGGTAGTTTACAATGGAATGAATCAAAATTTTGAGCCGGCAAAAGACTATCATATCGTACGAGAAGAATTGTCAGATCAATACAAGATAGACTTATCGGAAGGATACATTTTACATGTTGGCGGTAATGCTTTTTATAAAAATAAACTAGGTGTTTTGGAGATTTATGATCAACTAGTCAAAGATTTTAAAGTCGAAATACCATTGGTTCTGGCTGGAGAATCTCCAACAAAAGAAATGATTGCCTTTAAAGAACAGTCACCTGCATCTCAATCTATTTTTTTCATAAATAACATTGACGATTTACAGTTAAAGCAGTTGTATCAGGGGGCTTCTGTAATGCTCTTTCCATCATTATACGAGGGTTTTGGATGGCCGATAGTTGAAGCGATGGCTTCAGGAAGTCTAGTTATTACAACTAATGAAGACCCCATGAAAGAAGTAGCTGCAGACGCAGGTTTTTATATTCCTAAAAAACCTACCGATTCAGAAAAATTATTAGACTGGAAAATGATCACGGCCAAAGAATTAGAAAGAGTAATTCATTTTAGTCCAAAAGAACGCAGAGATGCTGTCTGCAAATCAATTTTGCGTTCAAAAGAATTTTCAGCACAAGGTTTTGTTGATTCAATCGAAGCCATTTACCAAGAAATTTTACAAGATAAATGAAAGTAATTCACTACATAGCCAGTATTGACAAAAGCGGAGGTGGTACGACAGAATATATGCGTCTGTTAAGCAAGGCTTTAAATAAAGATACGTCATTTATTATTGCCACAGGAATTTCTAAAGAGCCGATCACAATAGATGGAGTTTCAGTAAAATTTTTCGATGGAAACTTGTTACGCTGGTTTTCTTTAATCAAAGAATTTCGTGTTTTCCTTAAAAATGAAAAACCAGATGTTGTGCATATTAACGGAATCTGGAGTCCTCAAAATTGGGGTTTTCAGAAAGCGGCCCAGCAGTTAAAAATAAAAGTTGTTTTATCGCCGCACGGTATGCTGGAATCTTGGATTATTCAACACAATCCTTTGAAAAAAAAAGCTGCCCTTTTCTTATTTCAGAATAAGGCGATTAAAAGAGTAGACCATATTCATGCAACTGCCCAAATGGAAAAAGACAGTATTCGAAAACTAAAATTCAGTAATAAAATCACCATTATTCCAAACGGTATAGATTTAAGTGAATTAGAAAGCAGTAAAGAAGAATACGGAACTCGAAAGATGGTTTTTATATCCCGCATTCATCCTAAAAAGGGAATTGAAATTCTCTTAGAAGCCTGGCGAAATTCTGATACCGCAGGATGGACACTGGAAATTGCCGGAAATGGAGATGAAGATTATATGATCAGTTTAATACAGAGTGCTGAGGATATGGAAAATGTACGTTTTGTTGGTGCTTTGTACGAAGAGGAAAAATGGGATTTTTTGCGTTCTGCAGATGTAATGGTTCTGCCAACATATAGTGAAAATTTTGGTATCGTAGTAGCAGAAGCATTAGCAGTTGGCGTTCCTGTGATAACAACTACCGGAACACCTTGGCAGGATCTAGAAAAACATAATTGCGGGTGGTGGATCGATTTGTCGATTGAAAATTTAAAATCAACATTACTAAATGTGTTTCATACATCAACAACCCAATTAGAAGAAATGGGTAATAACGGAAAAAATCTCGTCAGAGAAAAATACGATATAAAAGCAATAGGCAAAAATATGATTGAATTATATAACACTATTTAAGACATGAAAATAACTATAGTTCAGGGCGCTTTTATTCCAGTTCCACCAATACTAGGAGGAGCAGTTGAAAAAATATACTTTAAACTAGGACAGGAGTTTGTAAATCTAGGCCACGAAGTAATACACATTAGCAGAACACACCCATCATTAGAAAAAAAAGAAACCATAAACGGTGTGTCACATATTCGTGTTAAAGGTTTTGCAGCCCCAAAAAGTTTACTGGTTTTAAAATTTTACGATTTAATATACACCTTAAGAACATTAAAACATATTGACAGTGACATAGTAGTATCTAATACTTTTTGGCTGCCTATATTTTTTAGAAGTAAAACAAAAGGTAAAATATATGTTAGTGTAGAGAGAAGACCAAAATGGCAGATGAAATTTTACACAAACGTGAGCAAATTTCGAGCATGTTCTCCAATGATTTTTGATCTGGTCAAAGAAAAAATAAAACCAAAATATCATAATAAAGTTTCTTATATCCCTAATCCTGTTCCATTTCAATTAAAAGATTTTAGTACAGAAAAAACTAACAGCATTTTATTTGTAGGCCGTCTCGATAAAGAAAAAGGAGTACATATTTTAATTGATGCTTTTAATAGTATACCAAAACATATTTCTAAAAATTGGACATTAAATATTGTAGGTCCATGGGAAGCAGCAGAAGGCGGGGGAGGCTTGGTTTATTATGAAAACTTAAAAAACAAAAAAGGAAATGTAAATTTTGCAGGTTCTGTTTACGATCAAGATACTTTATCTAAATTCTATTTTGAATCTAAAATTTTTTGTTACCCAATACAAGACGGAACAGGCGATGCCGGCCCTGTAGCGCCTCGAGAAGCAATGTCTTACGGATGCGCAACAGTTCTTTCTAATCACGATTGTTTTAATGAATATGCAGTTGATGAAATAAACTGTTTAAGATTTAATCAAAGCAGTGAAGACCAGACTGCGCAGCTTGCCAGCCAATTAATCAGGCTGATGACTGATTCAGAGCTTCGGGAAAAAATTTCTTTAAACGGAAGAAAAGTTTTTGATGATTTTTCTACCGTTAAAATTGCCAAAATGTTTATTGAGGACTTTCAATCCGTATTAAATGAATAGTACTACTATAGAATACAGTCAAAATTCGCCTTATGATTCACCTTGGACTCTATCGCATCGCGTAAAAATGCTGCTTTGGGAATATGCCTGGTTATTATTCTGCAGCTGGACACCAAAACCAGCTAATTCTTGGAGATTGTTCTGGCTTAAATTATTTGGATGCACTATTTACGGAAAACCATTTGTGCACCAGAGAGCAAGAATTCAAATTCCATGGAACCTAATACTGCATGATCACGCATGTCTGGGTGATAGAGCCAACGCTTACACACTAGGAGTCATAGAAATATTTGAGCACGCCACCGTAGGGCAGGAAGTATACTTATGCACTGGAACACATGCATTTGATAATCCGTCTATGAATTTAATAACTAAAAAAATAACAATCCAAAAAGGGGTTTTTATTGGAGTTAGAGCCATTGTAATGCCGGGAATAACAATAGAAGAAAATGCTATTGTAGGTGCAGGAAGTTTAGTTGCCAAAAATGTTGAGAAAAATACCATAGTAGCAGGAAATCCTGCCAAACTTATAAAAACTAGAAGCTTTGAATAAAATTCCAATTACTGTAATCGTTTCTGTTAAAAACGAAGCTTTGAATTTGCCATCTTGTCTGGATAAATTAAAGCGATTTGATCAAATCATAGTGGTTGATTCTGGAAGCACCGATGATACAACAACTATCGCCGAGGCTAAAGGAGCTGAGGTACTGCAGTTTCAATGGAATGGCAGATTTCCGAAAAAAAGAAATTGGGCTCTTCAAAATGCAAACCTGCGCCACGAGTGGATTTTGTTTTTAGATGCAGATGAATTTGTTACCGAAGAATTTGTTGATGAAGTAGCATTTAAAACCCAAGACCCGAGTTATAATGGCTTTACCGTACAGTTTGAAAACTATTTTATGGGCAGAAAACTTAAATATGGCTATGGCTTTCAAAAGTCGGCTCTTTTTAAGAAATCTAAAGGAGCATACGAAAAAATCGAAGAAGATTTGTGGAGTCATTTAGACATGGAAGTTCACGAACATCCAATTATAGAAGGTAAGGTTGGAGTTATTAAAGCAAAAGTTATTCATAAAGATTTTAAAAATTTAGAACATTATATAGCCAAACACAATGCGTATTCTTCTTGGGAAGCGCAAAGGTATCTGCAGCTAAAAGATTCTAAAAACGAACATCTATCATTCAATCAAAAAATTAAATACGGTCTTCTTAATACTGGACTTCTTCCAGCAGTGTATTTTATGGGAGCTTACTTTTTAAAACTTGGCTTTCTTGATGGTAAAGAAGGATTTTATTTAGCCCGTTTTAAATCACATTACTTTTTTCAAATTCAAACTAAAGTAGATTCAATCAAAAATAACATAGAATAAATATGAAAAGAATATTGATAACTGGCGGAGCTGGATTTGTAGGTTCACATTTGTGTAAAAGACTATTAAATGAAGGTAATGAAGTGATTTGTCTAGACAATTATTTTACTGGAGCAAAATCCAATATTATAGATTTATTGGAAAATCCGTTTTTTGAAATGGTAAGACATGACATTACAGAACCATATTATGCTGAGGTTGATGAAATATACAATCTTGCTTGTCCTGCATCTCCTGTACATTACCAGTATAATCCAATAAAAACGATAAAAACTTCTGTAATGGGAGCAATCAATGTATTAGGATTAGCAAAACGTGTCAATGCAAAAGTATTGCAGGCAAGTACCAGTGAAGTATACGGTGATCCATTGGTGCATCCTCAGCCCGAAAGTTATTGGGGGCATGTAAACCCAATTGGTATCCGCTCTTGCTATGATGAAGGAAAGCGATGTGCCGAAACATTGTTTATGGATTATCACAATCAAAATAAAGTAGCTATTAAAATCATTCGAATTTTTAATACTTATGGTCCTAATATGAATCCTGCAGATGGACGAGTAGTTTCAAACTTTATTGTGCAGGCCTTGCAAGGAAAAGATATCACGATTTTTGGAGACGGCTTACAAACCAGATCTTTCCAATATGTTGATGATCTGGTAGAAGGTATGGTAAGGATGATGAATTCTGAACCATCTTTTCTAGGACCTGTAAATTTAGGAAACCCAAATGAATTTACTATGCTGGAATTGGCCGAAGCAATTATTGAATTGACAGGTTCAAAATCAAAAATCATTCATTTGGATCTGCCTCAGGACGATCCAAAACAAAGACAGCCAGATATTTCTTTAGCGAAGAATAAACTTAATGGCTGGGAACCAAAAATACAATTAAAAGAGGGTTTAGTTACCACTATAAATTATTTTGACACACTATTGTTAAATCAATAGCAGACTTCTTTTTACAAAATACACTATTTATTTCGACTGTTTTTTTCTCTCAATTTCCTTATTAAGGAAACAGATTTTTGCACACTATATTTTCAAGCCTTCTTTTTTGTGCTTTTAACGAGTATTGTGGTGCTTCATCGAGAACATTTTTTAGTAAAACACCTTTGTTTTAATTTTAACTTGAAATTGTGAAAGACAGTACACTATGAAAAATAATTATAATTTAAAAAATACTTATTATGAGAGTTACTATAATCACAGTTTGTTACAATCGCAAAAATACTATTGAACAAGCAATTAAAAGTGTGCTGGAACAAGATTATAATGATATCGAATATATCATTGTTGATGGAAATTCTTCAGACGGTACAAAAGAAATTATTGAGTCTTATAAAGATAAACTAAGCCAGTACATTTCAGAACCTGATAAAGGTATGTACGATGCGATAAATAAAGGATTAAAATTGGCTACTGGAGATGTTATCGGTTTGATGCACTCTGATGACGAATTTTATGATAAAAACGCCATCTCAAAAATCGCGGCCCGTTTTAATTTTGACCCCAGTATAGACGGAGTTTACGGCGATGGAGTTTATGTTTCAAACGATAAAAATGAACGCTTAATTCGAAATAGAATTGGAGGTGTTTTTAGTCTCAAAAAAATTAAAGAAGGCTGGCTTCCATTACACCCTACAGTGTACTTGAAAAAAAGCATAATTGACAAAAATGGTCTTTACAATCTTGATTTTAAAATTGCTTCAGATACAGAGTTTTTGCTTCGTTATCTGTACAAATACGAAATTAGAATGAGTTACATCAATTCTTATATCGTCAAAATGAGAATGGGAGGCATGAGCACTAGTTTCAAACGTGCTTTTGAGGTTTTGAAGGAAGACTATAGAATTTACAAATTTCACGGTTTGGCTGCAATGGGCACTGTCTTTTTAAAGAAAACAATTGCTTTAAAACAGTACATAGTTCATTAAAAGAAATGATTAATTCGTTTTAATAATTGTTTTTTAAGAAGTATAGGCATCAGTAAAATTTGAATTCGCGGAATTAGAAAGTAGTTAAAGAATACTAATATATACCACAATTAACATGAAGAAAATTTTCCTTTTGATAATTTTATTGCCTTTATTGATACTGGAGTCCTGCACTACAAAAAAACAGATGCTTTATTTACAAGATCTGGATAGTTATGCAAATTCCACAATAAATTATACTTCGCCTAAAATACAGCCAAACGATATTTTAAAAATTGATGTCGGAGACCTCAATCCATTAGTTGCGGCACCTTTTAATATTACAAGTAGTACGAGTAACCAGCAAAGCTCTGTAGAAATGATGAAACTCTCAGGCTATTTGGTTAATCCTCAAGGAACTATTATGATGCCTATTTTAAATGAAGTTAAAGTAGGTGGTCTAACGCCAGCCAACGCAGAAATCAAAATAAAAGAACGCTTGATAAACGAAAATTACCTCGTAAATCCTACAGTACAGGTAAGGGTTTTAAACAATAAGTTTACCATATTAGGAGAAGTAAATTCTCCTGGAGTAATCTCCTTTACAGAAGAATCTATCAGTTTACTAGATGCTTTGGGACTGGCAAAAGATTTAACTTATTCGGCAATTCGAAAAGATATAAAACTGATTAGAGAGGTAGACGGAAAACGTTTGGTTTACCATATAGATTTGACCACTGCTTCTTGGATGTCCAACCCAAATTTTAGAATCAGACAAAATGATGTTATTGTTGTAACCCCAAATAAACTAAAAGTAAATAGCGGGGGAGTAATAAAAGATCCATTACAACTGCTGGGAATAGCAGCTTCTCTCGCAGCGCTTGTTATTGTGATTGCAAATTAAGGAATTGATATAGTGAAATTAGAGTAAATACGTTTTTTAATGTTTAGACTAAATGCACTAATTGTTAACAATGCAACTGTATTTAATTAATTAAATAGTTATGGATTTAAAGAAAGAATTTTTAAAGTATTTTCAATATTGGCCTTGGTTTTTGGTTAGCTTGATTGTATTTGTTGGTGCCGCTTTTATTTTTATCAAAGTAGTGCCATCAACTTACGAAACTTCTGCTATGATCTTTTTGGACAAAAAACAGGAAGACCAAACCAAAATAATTACCATCAGCACAGACAAAAAAAGTAATGAAGATAAATTGGAAGATGAAATTCGACTAATAACATCAAATGAATTTTTATTGGATGTTGTAAAGAATCTCAATTTAAATTTCACTTATTATGAAAAGGTATTTACAGTACAAAATAATTATATAAATGAAGTTCCTTTTGTTTTAACACCAACGGTTTCAAAAGATTCATTACCGCAGATTTCCTATGAAATTAAAATAAACAACAGCGGATTCATTATAACAGATCCAAATTCAGAAAGGATTTATAATGTAAAAGGATATGACGGAAAAGAAACGGTATATGGCCTGCCTTTTAAAATTCAATTATCTGCCAAAGCAAAGAAAAGTCCTTCTTACTATTTTGAAAATGAATATAAAGTAAGTCTGCAGCCAACAAGCGAGGCTTTGAAAGAATTAAAATCATCTCTTGTTGTTTTATCTGATGAAAATGCAAAAGGCGTATTAGAACTTAAACATATCGGATCAAGTCCTGACCGCTCAAGAAAAATATTAAGCGAAATCATTGTTCAGCTGGATAAAAGTATTGTCAGCAACAAACAAAAAGTCTTTAGAAATACCGTTTCCTACTTAAATCAAAGGATAAAAAATTTCACAAAAGAAAAAGATTCTATTGAAAGCGTAAAGGAAAGATACCTGCAAAATAATGATATTGGCGTAATGGACAATTATATTGTAGAACAAACCGCAGATAGAAGTCAGAAAAAAGAAAGCTCGCAGCTCAACGAAAAACAAATAGCGCTGACAAATTTTGCAATTAATGATATTAGACAATCTGGTGCTACTCAAAGTTTAGGTGCCAATTACAATTTAGAATCCAGTACTGTCAATCAAATGCTTGTAAATTACAATGCAAAACTTATGGACAGTCAATTGATCCTGCAAAGAGCACAAAGTAATAATCCTGCATATATTAGCTTAGTAACTCAATTAAAAATCCAAAAGCAGGAAATACTAAATAGTCTGGAAGGTTATTTAAACTTTTTGAATCAAACAAGCAGGACCAATAGATCTGAACAAAGTATTGCAGATGCCAAAGTAAAAAGTATTCCAACAAAAGATAAGGTGCTGGGAAATATCAACAGCAACCTTGTGACAAAAGAAGAAACGTATGTGGCTTTGCTGCAAAAGAAGGAAGAAGCAGTTTTAAATGGCGCTATTTTAGAATCGAACCTAAAAACGCTTAATGCGCCCGAAACAAATTATTCTGCAATTTTCCCTCAGCCTAAAGCATTTATGCTCGGTGCATTTTTGTTAGGTCTACTTGTTCCTTTTGGAATAACTTATGTTCGTTTATACTTGGATACCAAAATTCACAACGAAGAAGATATTCAGAAAGTAATTACTGATATTCCGATTTTAGGTCATATTCCGAAAATAAATGTCAGCGAAAAATTAGATAATACGGCTACTTCACGTTCTTTAATTGCAGAGGCTTCAAGGGCACTAGTTTCTAATATTTCCTACTTACTGCCTAGGAAAAAGGATAATAAAGGAAGTGTGATATTATTTACATCATCGATTCAAGGAGAAGGAAAATCATTTTGCGCGTTTCATAATGCTATTACGGTCAGTAATCTCAACAAAAAAGTACTGTTAATTGGTGTCGATTTAAGAAACCCTCAATTACATGATTATTTTAATGTAAGCAGAAATGGAAGAGGACTTTCTAATTTCTTAGCCAATAAAACTGATGACTGGAAAGAATTCTTGCAGAAAGATACCAAATTTTCTAAAAATCTTGATGTTCTGTTTGCGGGAGAAACACCTCCTAATCCGTCTCAATTAATTACCAATTCTAATTTTGAATCATTAATTGAAGAAGCAAAAGAGATTTACGATTTTATAATTCTAGATACTGCTCCAGTACAAATAGTATCTGATACACTACATTTTAGTTATCTGGCAGATGTTACAGTATTTGTGGTAAAATATGATTACACCGACAAGAGCAATTTGGAACAGGTAAGTAATTTTATTAAAAAAGAGCAATTAAAAAATGTGGGCATTGTTATAAACGGAGTGAACATGAAGACAGCATACGGATATGGATACGGAGTTAGCTATGGCTATCAATATCAGGCACCAAAAGTAAAACGGCCTTGGTATAAAAGAAACGTTGCTATAAAAGAAGCCTGAGAAAATACTAAATAAAAAAATGTAAAATGTTTCATAAAATAGTTCTATTGTTATTATTCTTAGTTATTGGCGCTGTTTTTTATTTTTCCTGGTTATCAGATCCCGGTTTTGCGGGAGAAACTTATCTGCCGAGATGGCTTTTAAACTGGAGTAATCAATATTACAATCTGCGAACAGCTGTTCCTTTTTTAGCTTTAGGTTTTCTACTGGAAGTTTATACAGAACATAGCGATGTAAACGATTTAAGTAATAATAGTAACAGAAAATTGAATTTCATACAAAATATAGTTTTTGCAGCAATTATTGTTTGTATAGCCGAAGGAGGGCAGTTTGTAATTCAAAGAAGAAGTCCCGATTTAGCAGATGTTTTTTTTGGAATTGCAGGAAGTATAATAGGAGCACTAGGTTACAATCTATTGAAAAAATTAAAAAATGCGAAACAGACATAAATTTACTTTCATAATGTGTTGTGCTATTGTAGACATGATTGCGATGGTCTTTGGTACAATTCTATTTTTGAATTTTGCAACAGAAGAGAATATTGGCTGGAATGGTTTATTTCTAAATAAAATGATTCCTATTACAATTTTAAGCTGGTTATTTTCAGTTACTTATTTTCAATTGTATAGAGTAGACGTTCTTTTTAGTTTAGATGAATTTTTTCGCAATAGCTGGCGGGCTTTCTTTACACAAAGAATTCTATGGCATAGTTATATTTTCATTTTTCAGGATGATGTGTTGTATTTTTTTGGCAGCAAAGCCAATTTAATTCAGTTAAGTTTTTTACTGTCTTATTTTCTATTGTCGAGAATTATATTTACCGTAGTAATAGGAAAAATAAAAGGCTGGGTTTTTAAACAGTATACTGTTGCAATATGGGGATTTAACAAGACGAGTATAGAATTGGCTTCTCATTTAGAAAACAATTCGTTCTTTATCAATTTTGTGGGGATTCTCAATGAAAATTCCTCTGTAGAATATAATAACAATGAAGATTTTAGTCTGGCGCTTTTTGATGCTATTCGTAATGCATCTGAAAACAATATAAATGAATTATACATTGTTACAAAGCCTGATTTTATTTCAGATTTGAATTATTTCTTTGAACTTGGTGATAAGCACTGCATGCGTTTAAAATTTGTTCCAGATTTTTCATCCATTTCAAAAAAGCATTTTAATTCAACTCATTTAAATAATTTCCATGTCATTAAGCCCCGTTTTGAGCCCTTGCAAAATGCTTATAACAGATTAGCAAAAAGAGTTTTTGATCTTGCTTTCAGCATTTTGGTAATTGTTTTTGTGTTGTCTTGGTTATATCCTTTATTGGCTTTTCTCATTAAAAAACAAAGTAAAGGGCCAGTATTATTTAAACAAATGCGAACAGGAAAAAAGAATCAGCACTTTTGGTGTTATAAATTCCGAAGCATGTATATAAATGTTGGAGACGAAACCCAGCAGGCCCAAAAAGGAGACAGCCGTATCACGCCGATAGGAAAATTTATACGCCGAACCAGTTTAGACGAAATGCCTCAATTTTTTAATGTTTTGATAGGAAATATGAGTGTTGTAGGACCTCGCCCTCACATGATTAAACATACTTCAGACTACAATGACCATATTAATAATTTTATGGTGCGTCATTTCGTTAAACCGGGGATAACAGGTCTGGCTCAAGTTTCAGGTTTAAGAGGCGAAACCAAAAAAGTATCAGACATGAAACGACGCGTTACAACAGATATCGAATATGTGCAGCGCTGGAGCTTAATTAAGGATATTAAAATTTGCTTTTTAACAGTCATAGTTACCTTAAAAGGAGATAAAAATGCTTTTTAAAAGAATAGATATTAAACTCAAAAATAGAAACCAAAAATAAATTTAAAAATAAACTAATAACTGATAATCATGGATATTACTAATTACCTTATTGGTTTACTCACAGGAGTTTCTGTGACAACCTTTTTTATTGGAAAAGAATGGTATAAATATTATACAAAATATACTATTCAGCAAAAGCAATTAGATCGTGTTCTGAAATTGAACGATAAAATTAAAAAACTAAAAAGTTACAGTCCGTCAGAAAGTCCAAACGTGAATGTTGGAGTGTAAGACCGATTTTTCTAATTTAATTTCCTTAAAATGCTTATTGATTTGTAAAAATTAATAAGTCAGGCATTTCAATGGACTAAGCTCGATAGGTATCGAGCTTAGTCCATTTGCCGTCGCTGCATGCCGCATATTCATACTCCCTATATCTTAGGAGTTTATCTTTTAATTATTGCAGATAAACACCAGTTTTCATCCTACACTTTTACAGCTCCCAATCTTATTTATTACAAATTCTTCTTGTTAGAACTGCTTTTTTCAGGGCTTATTTAATGCATTAAATAGGTTTAATGAAAAGGCTGAAGCAGGAAGAGCTTATTATGCTAATAAAAGATCTTGATACAGTTCTATCTGGGATTTTTTGTTGTTACTAATAATGTTTTAAGTTATCAAAGTGTAATCCATTAAAAAAGATGCTAACTCTTAAGAGATGATTAAAAAAGAAAAAGTATTGGTTCGAGATAATAAAGGGATTTTTTTAAAGATGTTTAAAAGAAAATTCAAAGCTGATTTTGAATTTTCTGAAGATTCCTTTTTGCTGAAAAATGAGAATAAATCAACTAGTTATGATCATTCTGTATTCGTAGTATATGAATATTCGGAGCTGCTGGATTTTTTTCAATTAGAAGGAATAAATACAAATTTTATGGTTTGCTTATTTAGTAAACATCTCTATAACAGTTTGGCGAGAATCGAAGAAATCAAAGATTTAATTTTGATCGATGCATCTAAAAGTAAAAACGAAATTTTTGAAGATTTGAGAATGTGCTTCGAAAAATCCTCAAATTTAATTCCGAAGATACCCCAGAAACGATTTGTAAAATCAAAAATGCCCAAGAAGCAGCTGGAGGTTCTTCAAAGAGCCTTATATTTTATGATGTAATGAAAACGATAAATAAAAATACGAATGCATAGCTCAGCTGGTTAGAGTCCCCGATTTTATTCGGGACGGTCGGAGGTTCGAACCCTTCTGCGTTCGCTAAGAAGCCGCTTTATTTAAAGCGGCTTCTTTATTGATTCCTTAAATAGTAGTGTATCTTATTTAAACAGTTTTCCGATAATATTTCCAATATCTGCAAAATCATCTAGATTACTTACCGCCCTTTTTTCAGTAACGGTTTTATCAATTTTTGTAAAAGGATAAATAAGCATATAATTATGATTTTTCATGGTCTTATTTAAAAGTTCGGGTATGTTTTGCATCTGGGAAAAATAAGAATGCATGTTTCTGTCCGTCATTACTAAGATCAAACCTTCATCTGTTTCCAAATTATTAGAAACTTCCTGTACATCCTTCCATGAAATTAGAATATTAAAAACGGCTTCAATATTTGCTTTTTTAATGATTCTTTTTAAAACTTCAATTGTATTATTGTTCGCATAAAAGTTCATTTTGGCACCCGAATTTTTACCAATGTTCCATATTCTCAATAAAGAATGAAAAAAACCAGGTTCACGTTCTGCATTAAACGGAATAACAACGGTATATTTTTTAATGGTAGCAATAGGCTGCACAGCATGATATATAATTACATTTATTTCCTTGTTACGCAAATATCCATTGTAAAGATTATAAATAAAAGAAGGTGAAAAGCCTTTCTCTTCTTCTAAACCAATGATTAGATCTGTAATATTCTGTTCCTTAACGACATTGTTTATCCCAGACACGACATCATTATCATGTCGGGTAATTGGATTCACTTTGACATCTGCTCCAGCTGCCATATTTACAGCCGATCCAAGTAGTTTTTCTGCATTTTTTGACGAAGATTCGCTTTTTTCTTCATTAATAATATTCAAAGCAAATATGCCGTCTTTATTCGTTTTTGTTTTTATAAGGAGGCCAAGATTAACTATTTTTTCAACAGTATCTTCGTGGTTTAATGCCATAAGAATGTTCTCCTTTTCGTGACTTATACCCGCAACAGTTTCTTCTTTATCAGAATCTGATATTCTTTGCGCACTCGCCATGGAAACAAATGATGAAATAGTACATGAAACCAATATTAGTAAAATACTTCCGTTAAGCACATGTTCATTTAAAAGACGGATAGGTTCTCCTGCTTCCGTCTCAGATAAAATAATATTATAACCCACCATTACCGAAGCCAATGTTGCAGCCGCAGAAGCAGCGCTCATTCCAAAAATAAGCGTACCCTCGTCATTAGTTAGACGGAATGTTTTTTTAGTCAAAATAGCCGCTGCATATTTCCCTCCAATAGAAGCTATAAGCATAATAGAAGCCACACCCAAAGTTTCCCAGCTTTGGATAAAAGCATTAAAATCTATAAGCATCCCGACACTAATAAGGAAGAAAGGAATAAAAATAGCATTTCCAACAAATTCTACACGGTTCATTAATGACGAAGTATGCGGAATAAGTCTGTTTAAAGCAAGACCAGCAAAAAAGGCTCCAATAATAGCTTCAATTCCTGCTAGTTCTGCCAGTAAAGCAGCAAGATAGATCATGACGATAACAAATATATATTGAGAAATTTTATCTTCTACATTCTTAAAAAACCAGCGTGCTATAATTGGAAATACTAGTAAAACAATTAAAGCAAATACCAGCATAGAAAATGATAATTTGATCCAAAACGCAGTTCCTACTTCTCCTTGTGACATTCCTACGACAACTGCTAGTACAACAAGTGAAAGGACATCTGTAATCATTGTTCCGCCCACAGTAATGTTAACAGCCAGTTTTTTCGCAATTCCTAATTTACTTATCATAGGATATACAATAAGCGTATGAGAAGAAAACAAACTGGCAAATAACACCGAAGTTAAAATCGAAAAATGTAAAATATAATAACCGCCTATAAATCCAAGCACAAATGGGACTATAAAAGTGTAGATTGAAAAAGTAATACTCTTCCATTTATTCTTTTTAAAATCGCCCATATCAATCTCAAGACCTGCCAAAAACATAATGTACAGAAGTCCTGTAGTTCCAGTTACCACAATACTGCTGTCTCGTGCAAGCACATTAAATCCGTTTGGGCCAATTACAGCTCCAGCTATGATCAACCCTAAAAGATGAGGTACTTTTATCTTATTTAATAATAGCGGAATACACAATATTATAATAAGTTCGATTAGGAATTTTAGCAAGGGATCTTCTAAAGGCAGGCTGAGGTGTTGTATACTTAATAACATATTTTATTTTTTTTGAGGAAGATTAAGTTCTACAGAAAATTTGGCAGAGCAATTATCCTGTCCCGTTATAGTCTGAGTCCCTTTGATGACATTGGGTTTGATATCATCAAGAACCACATTCATCTTTATATTATTTTTAGAAGTACTGTCACCTTTAAATTCGAGCATTATTTTATCTTCAATATATTTTGCTGTAAAAACGCGGGTCAGCTTTTTATTATTTAGGACATTCGTGTAAATCCCTGTAGAATCAGATAAAAATTGCCAAGATTCATTACGCTGATCTCCTATTACGTATTGGCTGCAGTTAGATTCACGACACAGCATTTTACTATTCCAAATACCTTTAATAGCATCGGGCCATTCTTTTACTACTAACGATGGATTACTAGTAACACTATCTTTCAAAGCATAAATGCTGTCGCGAAAAGAAAGCAGTAATTGATAATCTGACTCTTTTCCGGCTATTTTTTCTTCTCTTAAATTTAAAGCCTTTTCTCTCTTTTGGAGTTCTAGTTCTTTTTTGTTTTCACATGAAATAAGTAAGCATGCAAGAAATAATAATAGAGGCATTTTTTTCATAAAAACAGTTTTGTGGATTTACATTTTTGGACAAGTAAACAGAATTACACCGCTAAAAGTGTAAAAAAGATTTTCTAAGATACTGAATTAATTGCTGAAAATGCAGTTTTTGGCCTATTAAGTCTCTCTTAAGTTTAGATTTTAGCAGCAAAATAATTAGATGCAACACAGTTAAAAAAATATTTTTTAGAGCTAAAAATCAATTTTAAAGCTGATGGAAAATAGTGTACTTTAGTCTTTAAGCTTGCAATTAAGCTGCAGCTTAAATTATAGAAATGCATTTTAAATACATCGTTACTTTTTTTATTTTATTTTCAATTACTGCGAATTCGCAAATCGTAGAAGAGAAGAAAAATTTTCGCGCAGCAGATTCGCTGTTAAAAGAGCATAGCTTTTCTGTTCATAGAGATAATTATTTCTTAACTGGCGTGCCTCTTAGCGAACCCATTACCCGAAATTCTGCGGATGTAAAATACCAAGTCAGTTTTAAGCTTCGATTAAATTCAAAACCTTTGTGGGGCGGATTTTTTCCTTATTTGATGTATACTCAAAAAGCATTTTGGGACATTTATGCCAGTTCTAAACCATTTTCAGAAATAAATTTTAATCCTGGTGTTGCCATCGTTCGTCCGTTTTATTTAAAAGGCGGAAGACTTACCTACGGAACAATTTCTCTAGAACACGAATCAAACGGTAGAGACTCTATTTATTCGCGAACTTGGAATATGCTTGCTTTTTCTTTAAAATCGCAAGTTTCCCCACGATGGACAGTTGGAATAAGAGGATGGTTTCCGTTAGTTGATAAAGAAGACAATCCAGGACTTACTAAATATGTCGGTTATGGCGAAGCAAGCGCAACCTATCAGATTCAGCCAGGAAGATGGAGTGCCGATGTCCTTTTTAGAAAAGGAAGCGGTCTTATCAATTACGGATCTTTGCAGACACAACTAAACTGGAGACCATATAAAGATGAAAATTATTATATAACACTGCAATGGTTTGTGGGTTACACAGAAAGTTTAATAGACTATCAAGAACATAGAAGTATGCTTCGCTTAGGATTCACCATTAAACCAGAAAGTATGGGTATTTTTTAGATTTTTGAGAGATGCTATTTTCATGAGATAAATTTTTAATTTTCAACCATTAAATTAATTTCTTTTAACTGATCAAAACATTTAGCATGAATTTCTGCTCCTTCAATGTATTGATTTAGAGTCATTCCGTATAAATTAGGTATATTTGTAAAAGTTTCTAGAGTAGAAGATTTGATTTCAAATTTATCTAGGTTGGAATTGGTTCGATATTTCCCTGCCTTATTTTTATTTTGGTTCGTCATCGTAGTTAAATTTTAAGAAGTTAAAAGTTTAATTCTTTCAACCATGTCCCTGTTTTCGGTAGCCACTTCAACTAATGCTAACAAAATATCATTTCTTACTATCGTTTTGTTCCTTACATTTCTAATCAAAGCTTTACTGGGTGCTGTCTGGCCTTTTTTTGTCATACAGTCAAGGGTTAGATCTACATATGTCGCCGGTAAATACTTGTCTATAAATTCGTAAGCTTTTATGTTGTGAGAATTATCTTCTTTAAAATTGCTATTTTTGATTAATTTTGACATATATTTGCTATTTATAACTTATAATTTCAATAAAAAAGTAAATGTAGGAATAATATTATACTTTTTATCTTTTCGAATGTTAAAAAATATATTTAAACTACATTTTTTTCTGATTTTAAATAATGATGTATCACGAAAAATTAAGCAAATTCTTTAAGGATAAAGGATTAAAGCAAAAAGAGGTAGGACAAATTTTAGGATTTAGTCCCGCAATGATTGGGAGATATTTACACGGTACAGCTAATATTGGTTCTGAATTTATTATTAGTTTAAGTAAAAATTTTCCTGATGTAGATTTAAATGACCTATTTGCTCAACAAAATGAACAAAATATGGTGAATGAGACAGAAGCCGTTTATGAAAAACATGATATTCTAAACGATTTAGAAGATATCGAGGATCGTATTCATACCATTAGGCTGCGTCTCGCAGAGAAAAAATTTGAGGAGTAATGCTCCATAAAATTTCCAAAAATATCTAACTACAAAAAAATAGATTTTAAGCCGCTTCTTAGAGCGGCTTTTTATTTGGATATGTTTAATGTTAAACAAATGTACTGCAGCAGGTTAAGATTTTTTTATTAAATTTGATAGACAATTTCTAGCCAGTAGCCACATGGAAAAATTAAAACGACCGGTATATGTCAAACCCGGAACTGATGATTTTTTTAAAAAGATGCGTTTAGAAGTGAATGAAACCGTCTTAAAGAACTCATCTTTATACGTATTAAATGTTGTAAAGTCTCTCGGACTTTTAGCCGCTTTCTTTTTATTTTATGGATGCATTTTAATTTTTGGAAACCAGACTTATCTACTCTTTCTTTTTTACACTTTGTCTGGAATTACAATGATCGCATTATTTATAAATGCTTTTCATGATGCAGCGCATGGAGCTTTGTTTAAAAAGCCAAAACATAACGAGTGGTTCTTGTATGTTTTAGAGCTCTTCGGCAGTAATCATTGGCTTTGGATGCGCCGGCATATCAGCCTGCATCATGCGTATCCAAATGTTCCTGATTGGGATGTAGATATAAAACAGAGCGATATCATCCGCATTTTTCCTACTAGTCCACTGTTCAACTATCATAAATACCAGCATATTTATATGTGGCTAATTTATCCCTTTTACAGCCTTAACTGGATATATATACGTGATTTTAAAGATTTTTTTGGAACTAAGGACAATTACGTGAAAAAAGTAGTTGAAAAAATTCCGAAACAGGAAATTTATCGATTATTTGCAGCCAAAATTATAAATCTAATTTATCTGCTTTTTGTACCCATGATGCTTTTAAGCCAGCCTTGGTATATCATTCTCTTCGCCTGGCTTTGTATGCATATGTGCGGCAGTGCAATTGGAGTGGTCGCGCTGGTTTCTACTCATGTTGATGAAGATGCCCATTTTCCCAATACCGACCAAGAAGGAAATCTTTCTGACACGTGGGCAATGCACCAAATGATTGTAACTAAAGATTTTAGTACAGAAAGCAAGCTTGCCAATTTTCTATACGGAGGATTTACGCATCACGTAGCACATCATCTATTTCCAGGCGTCGGCCACACGTATTATCCCTATATCACCCCAATTATAAGACGTTACGCAGAAGAATATAATCTTCCATATACTTCATATCCTTTTTACCACGCTGTCCGTTCACACTTCAGAATGCTGAAAAATAAAGGAGTAAAAGAGAATATTTTAATGACGGGGGAAATTTGAATGGAAGAATCAAAAATCAAAAATTAAAAATTAAAAATTAAAAGTCAACCATCAACCATCAACCATTAACCATTAACCATTAACCATCAACCATCAACCATTAAACATTAACCATCACTCCTTAATATTCTCCCTTTTTACATCCAGATCTTTTAAAAATCCATCTTTAATTTCTATTTCAAAATCGTCCTCTTTAAAAACTGTTAGTTTAGATTTTTCAAATTTGTAAACATTTATTTTATTGTTTTTTACATCAATAAAAAGATCGTAAGAGTACGTACTGCAGTCATGCTGCTTGCATCCCCACGCATGCAGGATATTTTCTTGTTTTTCAAACGGAGTTTCAGTATTCCAGTATTCAACCATTTGATTGTAATCTGGACCTAACAATTTTTGTAATCTCGGGGCCAGACTGCTCTTTGTTAAAAATTGAGTTCCAATGACACTTTTATCAGTCAGATCGTTTAAAGTGTCTGCCGGATTAATCACAGCTGAATCTGATTGTAATGCGTGTGTTATAATTGATGTCGAATCTGTTGTAGGAACACTTTTAACGGTTTCTTTTTTGCAGGAAAAAAAGATTAAACTACTCAGCATTACTAGAGAAATGGATTTGGCACTGCAATTCATAAGTAACTGATTTTAGAATTAATAAATTAAAATATATTGTAATGGTCTAATATTCATAAAGATATTAAAATAATGTCTGTTTTGAAAGGAATTTACGGCGTTTATACAACACCAATGAACCATTTGAATTTTAAAGAATCACTAATTTTAATTTTTTTTGTTTAACTTCAATTTTTTAAAATTATGTATCAATGAATTCTTTTTCAAAAATTTTAGCCACTTTTCTTTTGCTGACGGCAGGAGTACAGGCACAAAATGAAGTATACACAACTCCTGTTGAAACAGAAATTGCCGACACAACATTCGTAAGACTTAGAGATTACAGCAATGACTTTATTTACGACATGAAGTATGCAACTGAAGATAATTTCCTAAAAGCTAAAGTTTATGACTGTGCCGAATGCATGCTGCGATTAAAAACCGTTAAAGCTTTAATTGCTGCTAATGATGACTTTTTGAAAAAAGGTTACAAAATCAAATTATACGACTGCTACCGTCCTTTAGATATTCAAAAAAAAATGTGGGAAATTGTGTCGAATCCAGAGTATGTGGCAGATCCAAAAAAAGGCTCCATCCACAATAGAGGAGGAGCCGTAGATATTTCTTTAGTTGATATAACAGGAAAAGAAGTAGATATGGGTACTCCTTTTGATTTTTTCGGAATTCAGGCCAGTCATAATTTCAAACAGCTTTCAAAAGAAATTTTATCTAAAAGAGCCTATCTGAAAAAGGTTATGATAAAAAATGGCTTTAATTCATTTGATTCAGAGTGGTGGCATTATAATTTAAAATCGGGTTTAAAAGATAAAGTTGCCAATCAGAAATGGAAATGCGATTAATTATTCAACACATCGAATGTTTTCGATAAAATAGGTGTTAGGATGCGTGACTTTACCGCTTAATTCAGAAGTCAATTCGGCTTTTACAATGTAATCTTCAGTATTTGTAAGGTACTTAATTCGCATAATCGAAATTGGAGATTTTTTAAGTTCTTCAAAATTATCTTTCATAAACATAAAAATACCTGTATTTACACGATTGTCAAAACCTTTATCATCACGAATTAATGTGCCGCAGTTTTCTTGATTCACGTGCATTAAGGTTACAATCTTTCCATTTTCTAATTGTAGAAATATTTTTGAGTTCTTGTCAAAACAGTTTGCCTTTATAAAATCTTTACTTTTTTGTATCGACTGAAGATTAAGTGTCGGTAAACCATCGGTTTGAGCCAGAGAAAAGAAAATATAATTGAAGCTGCCTCCAAAATATTTTTCACTCATTAAATATTCATTGGTAACTTTATAACTTCCAATAGAGTCATTTACATTTACGCTGTATTCACATGGTTTTTGGGCAAATGCGGTAATAGTTAATAAAAAAAGGGTTAGAGTAAATAGTTGTTTCATTGTTTTTAGATTATTTTGGTGCAAATTAAAACTATTTTGTTATCTTTTACATCTGTTGTAAAAAAACAATACAAATTACCTCCATTTTTTATTTTCCATTTTTTCCGAATGTTTTCAACTGTTTCAGGAAAGTTTCGAGTTGTTATATTGGCCTGCTTATTAGCAAGTTCGATTTTCATTTCATTTTTATTGTATGAAACTGCTTTTTGGATTTCAAATCTGCGTCCCGGAAAATCAATTAAATTTTCAGAAGTATACAAATGAGAATGTTTATGTAATTTGTCAATTTCAAACGAAAGACCAACTTCGTCAAATCCGCCCGATTTCATTATTGCGGCATTGGGTTCGTAAAGATATTTTTTTGGTGCATCAAACAGCGGAAAAGTCATTTCTTCTCCTAAAACAAATTCAAAAGTTTCTGTTTTCTCTTTTAGAATATTGGCCGTTTTTATCTTGATTTCTCCCGAGTAATTTTTATGAATTTCAAAAAGCAATTCTTTAACTTCATTCTCGAGCGCAATAATGTGAATGTTTTTTACATTTTTTAATTCAGATAATCCAGCTGAAATATCTAATAATGGTGCAGTTTTAATTAAAATCGAATCGGCCTTTTCGAAATAAAAATCGAGAAGTTCTGGAACATTGGGCAGGCAGTCTTTCAGCATAAAAACTTTTCCTTTCGCGTCATTTCTGCGCGATGGATCAATGTAAATCCAATCGTATTTCTGATCAGATTTTTCCAAAATTTTAATTGAATCACCACTGTAAAAAGTACAGTTTTTAACTTGTAATTGATTGAAATTATGTTTTACAATCTCAGATAAATCTTCATTGATTTCGCAATGCGTCACAGTTTTGAATTTCTGCGAAAAATAATAATCATCGACACCAAAGCCACCGGTAAGATCAATTAAAGTCTGTCCGGAAATCAATTCAGCTTTATACGCGGCCGTTTTCTCAGATGAAGTTTGTTCGACTGAAATCTTACTTGGATAAATAATATTTGAAGCCGAAAACCAAGTTGGCAGTTTCTCTTTTGCTTTTGTTCTAGCCTCAATTTGATTTAAAATTAAAATCCATTCCAAATCTGGAAACGGATTTTTCTGAAGCGCTAATTTCGTTAAGTCTGCACCAGTATTTTGAATGATAAATTCTTGAATATCTGGATGCAAAATAGAAGTGTTCAAAGCTAAATTCTTTCGGTTAATACGGAGACAATTTTATTGTTAGGAAAAAATTCTTTTAAAATCACTTTAATCATTGTAAAAACCGGAACCGCGATGATCATGCCGACAATTCCAAATGTGATACCGCTTATTAAAATAATCAAGAATATTTCTAACGGGTGCGAATTTACACTTTTTGACGAAATTATAGGCTGGCTGATATTATTATCAATAGCCTGAACAACTAAAAAGCCTATTACTACATAAATTGTAGTCGGCAGAATTTCCGATTGAAAATCTTGCCCGATCATGCTGATCATAGTAAGAATTCCAGCCAAAGTAGTTCCAATAATTGGGCCCAAGTATGGTATTATATTTAGAATAGCACATAAAAAAGCAATTACAAATGCATTTTTATTTCCGAAAATAATTAATACAATAAGATATAAAATAAAGACCACTATTAATTGTAATAGTAAACCAATAAAATAGCGGGTCAATAAATGATTTATTTTGGTAATTGAGTTTATAATTTTGTCTTCATTTGAATCTGGAAGTATTCTTCTGGCTTGATCTTTAAAAACAGTTTGATCTTTAATAAAAAAGAAAGTAATAAAAAACACCGATACTAATCCCATTCCCATATCGGCCATAAAATTAAGTATCGAATTGATAAATCCTGTGAAATAACTAAAATCCAATACCGAAGTAAGTTTAGAATCTTTTATCACTTTATTTAAATCAATATGCTGGACATTAAAGTATTCTTCAAGATGTCTTTCTGTTTCCATAAATTTAGTCTGAAGATGCGCTGTATCTAAAAGCGCTAAATTGTTGGCCTGGGAAATAATGAGCGGGACAAATAAAAGTATGAAGCCTGCAATTAAAAAGACAAAGAGAATGATAGTGGTTGTTGCAGCTAATGAGTTGCTGAATTTCAATTTATTTTTTAAAAATAAGACCAACGGATTTGAAATTAAACATAAAAGTAATGAAATACATAAGTATACAATTACTGTTTGAATTGAATATAAAAAGTATAATACGATACCAATTATTAAGATTGTTGCTAAAGCTCTTAAAATTCCGTTAGAAATAGTTTTTGACGTTATCATTTTTTAATTTTAGACTATAAATATAGCAAAAAGCATTTTAAAATATGGGTTTAAACAAAAAAAGCGAGATGAAAAACATCTCGCTTTCTCGCATATTTTAGGATAGGCTATTGTGCAAAAGAAGCTCTTGCGCCTCCAGTTGTAAAAATTGCCGAAATTCTGTTTTTTTGTCCTGTTGAGAACATGTACATTGCTGCATCATCAACATAATCCATATAGTTCATAGTCATTTCTACAGGTGTTCCAGAACAAGTGCTGTAATGTGGATATGCAGGAACTCCATAATTTTCTTCGTTGTGTGTAGGAGTATCAGCAACAAGATCGCTTCCGCAAGTTGCATCGCCCCAAATGTGACGTAAGTTCATCCAGTGTCCAACTTCGTGAGTAGCAGTTCTTCCTAAATTAAATGGAGCATTTGCAGAACCAGATAATCCAAAATAACGAGGGTCGATAACAACTCCATCTGTAGAGGAAGATCCGCCAGGAAATTGTGCATAACCTAAAATACCGCCTCCAATGTTGCAAGTCCAAATGTTTAATTTAGTAGTTGGAGAAGTAGGTGCAATGCCGCCTTGAGCTGTTTTCTTCATAGCATCATTTGTTCCCCAAGAAGTTTTGGTAGTAGATTTTCTAATAACCTGATCTAGAACAAAAGTAATTCCTATGTTTGCTTTAACTCCTGAAAATAGAGCAGGTACATTATTGTAATCTGAATTTAAAGCATTAAAATCTTTATTCAATACATCGATTTGCGATTGAATTTGAGCGGCTGAAATGTTTTGCGCTGCTGTTCTGTATAATACATTTACAACAACTGGAATTTCAATTTTACCATTTACTAAACGGCCTGTAAAGTTTGTAAGAGAATGTTTTGCAGTAAAAGCTTCAATTTCATTCATCCTGATTGCCATCATCGGATCTGCTTTTAATTGAGCTTCTAAAACTTCCTGAGTTGCGCAGCCTCTTCTAGAAGCAACGCTTGCATCTGCGTTAGCAGAATCAGATTGTTCATTTTGACATGCAAACAACAGTAATGCTGCAAATGTGGTAATAATAACTTTTTTCATAATAGTTTGGGTTTTTGTTATAAAAATGTTGATTAGTTAAACATTAGCGCAATTTTATAACAAAATTATATTACAGAAAAATTTTATAAAGAATATTTTGTGCGAATTTTTACAGTGCCTTACAAACACTGGTTCTTACAAAAATATAATTAAAAATATTAATAAGATTTTACTCTATTTTTATTTTTTTAGATGTATTTCGTCGTAAAAATTTGTACTTTAAACGATTATTTTGGAAATAAAATCGTTGGAAATCAAAATGATGATTTAAATAATAAATCTTTAGAAGTAAATTTTATTAATTAGAAGTAATCTCATAAAGAGCAATACTTGCAGCTTGAACCACATTCATACTGCTGTTTTTTCCAAACATATTGATATGCACTATTTGATGTGAAAGTTTTAAAAGTTCTTCTGATATTCCATTGATTTCGCTTCCAATCAAAAGAGCGATTTTTTTGTTTTTTGGAATAACGACTTCTTTTAAAGGTTTGCTGTTTGAAGCAATTTCTAATGCAATAATTTCAAAATCATTGTCCAATAGAAAAGATTGAAGTTCAGTAAAATCTTCAATTATAGAATGAGCGACGTGAAGATGCGTGCTTCTGGAAGTCTTGTTGATTTTACGCGGTGTCAGCGGAATATCTTTTCCAAAGAAAATAATATTTTCTACTCCAAAAGCTTCAGAAATTCTGAATAACGAACCAATATTCTGTTGAAAGTAAATATGATCACAAACTAAAGTGATGGGAAACGTTTTTCTTTCAAATTGATTTTCTTCGTGAGTAAGCTGCACTTCTTTAAATTTAATTGGTAAAAATATAATTGATGATGTTTGCACCCATTTTTAGAGCTTTGTCTCTAGCATTTGCTGGATCATTATGAACTTCGGCATCTTCCCAGCCATCGCCCAAATCGCATTCGTAAGTGTAAAGTAAAACCAATTTATTGTCTATAAAAATACCAAAAGCCTGCGGACGAGTTCCGTCGTGTTCATGAATTTTTGGTAATCCGTTTGGAAATGGAAATGGTTTTTGAAAGATAGGATGATTTGAAGGAATCTCCACTAAATTATTATTCGGAAATATTTTTTTAATCTCTTTACGAATGAATTGATCCATTCCGTAATTATCATCAATATGCAGAAAACCGCCCGCTGTTAGGTAATTTCTAAGATTAGTTACATCAGAATCGCTGAAAACTACATTTCCGTGTCCCGTCATGTGCACGAAGGGATATGAAAATAAATCGGGATTACTGGGTTCTACGGTCGAAGGTTTATTTTTGATGCGAGTAGAAATATTGGCGTTGCAAAAACTGATTAAATTGGGTAATGATGTTGGGTTGGCATACCAGTCGCCGCCTCCGCTGTATTTAAGCAAAGCAATTTCTTGTGCAAATGAAGAAACAGAAATCAATAAAAATAAAAGAAATTTTTTTTTCATGTACTTAATTATTTGGTATTTTCTCTAACTTTTTTTTCTGGTTATCCTTTGTTTTTTGAGGATCAAAAGATTGTGATTAATCTATCGTCAAGCATAGCTTTGTCATTTCGACGAAGGAGAAATCTCCGTTAGTAACTCTACAAAGTTTGGTTATTCGCCGCGGACTTTTTCCTTCGTAGAAATGACAATTTTGAGTTAATTTAAGCTCTTGAAATGATCAAATTAGATAATTTATTCATTAAAAAAAACAACACTATGGCAAGCCACAATTGCTGCGGTTTCTGTTCTCAAACGTGTATTTCCTAAAGTCACTGGCTTGTAATTGTTTTCTAGAGCTAGTGTTATTTCTTTTTCAGAAAAATCACCTTCTGGGCCAATTAAAATGGTAACATCTTCGTTTGGCTTTAAAACTTCTTTCAGCGATTTTTTATCTGTTTCTTCGCAATGGGCAATCAATTGTAAGCCATTTTGCTGTTTTTTAATAAACTCTTTAAAAGAAATTGCTTCATTTAATTTAGGCAGAAAAGTTTCGTTGCATTGTTTCATTGCAGAAAGAATAATTTTCTCGAAACGATCTTTATTAATTACTTTTCGTTCAGAACGATCACAAAAAATAGGTGTAATTTCCTGAATTCCAATTTCGGTTGCTTTTTCCAGAAACCACTCAAAACGATCATTCATTTTAGTTGGCGCAACGGCTAAATGCAAATGAAATTTAGGTTTTTCAGCATTCGTTATCGAAAGAACTTCAACGATGCATTTATTGTCAGAAGCCAATGTAATCTGGGTTTCAAACAATAATCCAGAACCATTGGTAACATGCAGGATATCTGAATCTTTTTTTCGAAGAACTTTTATAATGTGACGGCTCTCTTCTTTATCAAAAGAAAAACTTTGAGTGGTCTCGTCTATATTTGGATTGAAAAATAACTGCATGATTAAAATTGAATTCGCGCTTTAGAAACTACCGCAGAAGTTTCAAAACGATTTGATAAATATTTTTGATAGCCTACAATTCCAATCATTGCGGCATTATCTGTAGTGTATTCAAATTTCGGAATAAAAGTTTTCCAGCCGTATTTGCTTTCTGTTTCTTTTAATGTGTTTCTAATTCCAGAATTGGCAGAAACACCTCCGCCAATAGCGATTTGCTTAATACCGGTTTCTTTTACAGCCAGTTTTATTTTGTCCATTAAAATTTCGATAATCGTATGCTGGATCGAAGCACAAATATCGTTTAGATTTTCCTCTATGAAATTTGGGTTTGCCTGCTTATTTTTTTGAATGAAATATAAAATAGCAGTTTTAAGTCCCGAAAAACTAAAATCTAATCCAGGCACTTTTGGTTTTGTAAAAGTAAAAGCTTTTGGATTTCCTTCTTTAGCATATTTATCTATCAAAGGTCCGCCCGGATAAGGAAGTCCCAAAATTTTGGCACTTTTGTCAAATGCTTCACCTACAGCATCATCTGTCGTTTCTCCTATGATTTCCATATCAAAAAAACTATTGACTTTTACAATCTGTGTGTGCCCGCCGCTTATAGTTAACGCTAAAAAAGGAAACTCAGGTTTATCATAACCTTCTTCATCAATAAAATGTGCTAAAATATGGGCATGCATATGATTTACAGCAATTAACGGAATTTGCAAAGCCAAAGACAATGACTTACTAAAAGAAGTTCCGACTAATAAAGACCCCATTAAGCCCGGACCTTGCGTAAATGCGATTGCGCTTAACTGTTCTTTTTGTACATTTGCTTTACGAAGTGCAGCATCTATTACGGGTACAATATTCTGCTGGTGCGCTCGCGAGGCCAATTCAGGAACAACACCTCCGTATTGATTGTGAATTAATTGATTGGCTACAACATTTGACAATACTTTGTCGTTATGTAAAACCGCGGCAGCAGTATCATCGCAGGAACTTTCGATGGCTAGAATAAAAACCTCTTGATTTTGCATATAAAGGCACAAATTTTGAATTATATTTGACAAATCAAATTATTTATTTGATTTAAGAAGTGACCAAAATTAAAGAATTTTTATCAAAAACAGCCGTTCTTTGTCTGTTCAAATAAATTTAAAAGAAAACAAAAATTAAAACAGTTATCAGAAAAGTACAGAAAATAATATCTCGAACCCTAATTGGGTTACTTTTGCTTTTGCTGATAGTTGCTATTACGCTGTCACTTCCTGTTGTTCAAACTCAGATTGCTAATTATGTAACCAACAGGCTAAACGAAGATTACAAGGTTAATATCAGCGTTGAAAAAACAGCCATTAATATTTTTGGAGGTGTTAAGTTAAAAAAAGTGGTGATTTTAGATCATCATAAAAAAACACTGATTTACTCTGATATTATCACTACAGATATCGCAAGTTTCAGCAGATTACTTGACGGCGATTTAATTTTTGGAGATTTACGTTTAACGGGTCTAATATTTAATCTGAAAACCTACAAAGGAGAAGACGAAAATAATATCAATAAATTTATAAAAGCCTTTGAAGTTGAAAACACTCCGAAGAAAAAATCAACAAAACATTTCCTTTTAACTGCCAAAAATGCGTACATCGAAAAAGGAAGATTTTCTGTTGTTGATGAAAATAAAGCAACGCCATTATTCTTAGATTTTACCAAACTAAATGCTTACATAAGTGATTTTAAACTGTATGGGCCAGAGGTAAATACCATGATTCATCGTTTTTCATTTATGGACCATCGTGGTTTGTATGTTTCTAATTTTGCTGGAAAATTCAGCTATAATAAAAAACAGATTAAAGTTGAAAGCCTGGCTGTTAAAACCAAAAGATCTTCGTTATATGGTGTAGCGATTTTAAATTACAAGCCAGAAGATTTTCTTGATTTTACAGATAAAGTTAAGTTTAATGTGGTGTTAGACTCAGCGTCTATTGCTACAAACGATATCCGCCATTTTTATGATGGTCTTGGTAAGAATCAGCATTTTAAACTTAAAACAAAATTAAACGGTCCGCTTAATAATTTGACACTTTCTAGATTAAGATTAAGTGATACTAACGGATCAAAAATTAATGCAACCATAAATTTCAGAAATCTTTTAGGCAGTAAAACGCAGAAATTTTCTATGGATGGTAAATTTGATAAACTGCTTTCCAGTTATGATAATTTGGTGGTTTTGCTTCCAGTAGTTTTAGGAAAAAAACTTCCAAAAGAACTTAAAAGAATTGGTAAGTTTAATATTGTCGGAAAAGCAAAAGTTTCAACTACAGCGTTAGAAACAGATTTTAAAATGGCTACCGATCTCGGAAACGGGCAGGTTGATCTGCATATGAATAATATGGATTTTATAGATAAAGCTTCCTACTCGGGAAATATTATCTTGACAAATTTTGATGTAGGTGCTGTTTTAAATCGAAAAGATCTTGGAAGAACAACTTTAAATCTGGATGTAGATGGAGTTGGTTTTACCGAAAAATATTTGAATACTATTGTAAAAGGTGATATTTCCAAGTTAGATTATAATAAGTACACTTATAATAATATAGTTGTCAACGGAAATTTTAAACTGCCTTATTACAAAGGACAAATCGCTGTGAATGACCCCAACTTAAATTTAAGCTTTGATGGTTTAGTAGATTTGAGCAAGAGAGAAAACCGTTACGATTTTCATATTACGGTAGAGAATTCAGATTTAAGAAAACTGAAGTTTATAAATGATTCCATTTCTCATTTTAAAGGAGATGTTGTCGTTCAGGTCACGGGAAATTCTATCGAAAATCTTCAAGGGAATATCTTTATTAAAGATGCCGAATACGAAAACCCTAAATCTAATTATGTATTTGAAGACCTGACTATAAATTCCAATTTTGATGCAGATCGATTGAGAACAATTACGATTAGTTCCAATGATGTTGTGGATGGAAAGATTGTTGGAAAATTCAGATTTGATCAATTGGATAAATTGGTCATGAATTCAGTTGGAAGTTTGTATACTAATTATAAACCATACAAAGTTAGAAAAGGACAGTTTTTGCGCTTTAATTTCCGTGTTTACGATAAAGTGGTCGAAATGCTGTATCCAGATATAAATATTGATTCGTCTACCGTTGTTCGAGGAAAAATAGATTCGGATCTGCAGGAGTTTAAATTCCGTTTCAGGTCACAGAAAATTACTGCGGCAAAAAATACATTTGATAATATTCGAATTAATATCGATAATAAAAATACACTTTATAATGCGTTTATCGAATTAGACAGTATAAAGACACCTTATTATAAGATTCGTGATTTTAACTTGATTAATGTTACATCCAATGATACATTGTTTGTACGCTCTGAATTTAAAGGAGGCAACAAAGGTGAGGATTACTTTAATCTCGATTTGTACCATACAATAGATAAGAATAAAAACAATATTGTCGGAATCAAGAAGTCTGAAATGAAATTTAAAGACTATATATGGTATTTAAATGAAGACGCCGAAGAAGATAATCAAATTGTATTTGATCAGTATTTTAAAAACTTTACGATAGACAATATTATTTTGTCTCACGAAAATCAGAAAATTGATTTGAACGGTGTTATTAAAGGAAGTGATTATAAAGATCTGGTGCTGAATTTTGAAGATGTTGATATCAATAAAATTACGCCCTTGAATTCCAAGTTTGTATTCAATGGTAATTTGAATGGAAATATCAATTATAAACAGAATAAGAATGTTTACCAGCCCACGGCAGCCATAAAGATTGATCATTTGGTTTTGAATAAGACGGAGCTGGGAACACTTAATTTTGATATTTCTGGTGACGAAAGCTTTAGGAAGTTTACAGTCAATTCGTCCATACAAAATGGTTTTACAGAATCGTTTAGGGCAAATGGAACTTTTGCCGTAGAGAATAAAGAAACAATCATGGACATGAGTTTGAAATTGGAAGGATTTAATCTTGCCACTTTAGGAACAATTGGAGGCGATGTCCTTTCTAATGTCCGCGGTTCGGTTTCTGGAAATGCCGCTGTTGTAGGGAATTTAAAAAAACCAGAAATCAACGGACGATTGTATGTTGAAAAAGCTGGAATGACAGTACCTTATCTAAATGTCGATTATGAGTTAAGCGATCGAACGGTGATTGATTTGACTAATGAAAAATTCTTATTTAGAAATAATCAGCTGACCGATACAAAATACGGTACAAAAGGATTGTTGAATGGAAGTATCGAACATCAAAATTTTGGAGACTGGAAATTAGATTTAAATATTACATCTAAACGTTTGCTGGCACTGGATACAAAGGATAGTGATGATGCAGCATATTTTGGAACAGCTTTTATCAACGGATCTGCCAGTATTAGAGGACCGGTGGAAGGGTTATTTATAAAAGTTGATGCTAAATCTGAAAAAGGAACCGAAGTTAAGATACCTATTAATAATGTACAAAGCGTAGGAGAGAGCAGCTGGATTCATTTTGTTACACCAAAAGAAAAGTATAATCTAGCCAACGGAATTGTCGAAAAAACAAGAAACTATAACGGACTGGAGCTGGAATTTGATTTTGATATTACTCCAGATGCCGAAGTTGAAGTTATTCTCGATCGAAATTCTGGTCACGGTATGAAAGGAAAAGGATACGGATCGCTTTTATTTAAAATTAATACGCTCGGTAAATTTAATATGTGGGGAGATTTCCAGGCATACGAAGGAACGTATAACTTTAAATACGGCGGACTTATCGATAAAAAATTCTCGGTTAAAAAAGGAGGTTCTATTATTTGGGAAGGAAACCCCATGCGTGCCCAGTTAAATCTAGAAGCGGTTTACAAAACATCTGCAAATCCAGCCGTGCTTTTAGATAATGCTTCGTCATTTAATAAAAAGGTACCTGTAGAAGTTGTTATTGGATTAAGAGGGGATTTGGCAAGTCCAGAACCTAATTTTGATATTCAGTTTCCATCTGTAAGCAGCGTTTTAAAATCGGAAATACAATATAAGCTGGACGATAAAGACATTCGTCAGACACAGGCATTATATCTTTTGTCTACAGGTTCGTTTATGAGTACAGACGGATTTAGTCAGGGCGATTTCTCAGGAACACTGTCAGAAACGGCATCAAGTTTATTTGGTAACATTATAAAGTCAGATAATGATAAGGTAAATATCGACTTAAACTACATTGCAGCAGACAGAAGAATGGGGCAGGAGGCAGATGGTCAGTTTGTGGCTAATATATCTTCTCAGGTTAACGAAAGAATTACAATTAATGGTAAGCTTGGAGTGCCTGTTGGCGGGGTGAATGAATCTGCAATTGTTGGTGACATTGAAATCCTTTATCGTGTAAATGAAGATGGAACAATGAATCTTCGTTTGTTTAATAAGGAGAATGATATCAATTATATTGGTCAAGGAATTGGATATACACAGGGTGTTGGTATCTCTTATGAAGTAGATTTTGATACTTTTAGTGAATTAGTCAATAAGCTCTTTAAAAATCATAAAATTGAAAAAGCGGTAAAAAGTTCATCAGAAGATTTTCAGGATTCTTATCTTAATCCGGATTACATGAACTTCACAAGTAAGAAAGACGCTGAAAAAAATAAAAAGAAAGCCGAAAAAGAGCAGGAAAAAAAGAAAAAAGAAGAAGAAAAGAAGCAGAAACAAGAACCAAGTAATAATCAAGGGCTGATTCCAGACAATGATTATTAACAGTTTGTTAAAAATAAGCATTTCTAAAACCATTATTCTCATAATGGTTTTTTTTGTGCTAAATTTAAAGGCTCTATTCGAATTCTTTATTTAATCTTGAATTCAGATTTTTATAACACTTCATTTGGGTATTGTTAATTTTGACGATTTAATTAAAAAAATAGCGATTTATTATTTTAAATGAAATTTTTCACTATAAAAAACTTATTAACGAAAACGTTTGAATTTAACATATTTTATTAATTTATGATAATCGTAACCTGAAAAGTGCTTAACGTTTGCTAATTTTACACTTTAATACTTAAATAATGCCAAAAACAATAAAAAAAGTAGGTGTTCTTACCTCAGGAGGAGATTCACCTGGAATGAATGCTGCAATTAGATCAGTTGTTCGAACTTGCGCATATCATAATATAGAATGCATCGGAATTTATAGAGGGTATCAAGGAATGATTGAAGGAGACTTCAAAGAAATGGGACCCCGAAGCGTAAATAATATTGTAAACAAAGGTGGAACGATCTTGAAATCGGCTCGTTCAGTTGAGTTTAGAACCCCTGAAGGTAGAAAAAAAGCACACGAAAACCTATTAAAAGCAGGAATTGATGCTTTGGTAGTAATTGGCGGAGATGGAAGTTTTACTGGAGGTCTGATTTTTAATTCAGAGTATAATTTTCCTGTAATGGGAATTCCAGGTACAATTGATAATGATATTTATGGTACAAGTTTTACTCTAGGGTACGACACTGCTTTAAATACAGTTGTAGATTGTATTGATAAAATTAGAGATACAGCAAGTTCACATAACCGTTTATTCTTTGTAGAGGTTATGGGTAGAGATGCTGGTCATATTGCTCTTAATGCAGGTATTGGAGCAGGTGCAGAAGAAATCCTTATTCCTGAAGAAGATTTAGGTTTAGACCGTTTGTTAGATTCACTTCAAAAAAGTAAAGCTTCAGGAAAATCATCAAGTATTGTAGTAATTGCAGAAGGAGATAAAATTGGTAAAAACGTATTCGAATTGAAAGATTATGTTGAAGCCAATTTGCCTGAATATGACGTACGTGTTTCTGTTTTAGGACACATGCAGCGTGGTGGTTCTCCGTCTTGTTTTGACCGTGTTTTAGCAAGCCGTCTGGGTGTTAAAGCAGTAGAATCATTAATAGAAGGAAAATCAAATTACATGGTTGGTCTTAAAGAAGATAAAGTGGTTTTAACGCCGCTTGAGCAGGCAATTAAAGGAAAATCTGAAATCGACAGAGAATTATTAAGAGTGTCAGACATCATGTCGACATAACCCATATAAAAGTTTAAAAGAAAGAGAAGTTTATTGTGAGGAAATTAGACTTTGAAAATAGTGTATTAAAAACAAAAGCAAAAATTTAGTAAAATGTCAAAAGTAAAATTAGGAATAAACGGATTTGGACGTATCGGAAGAATCGTTTTTAGAGAGTCTTTCAATAGAGATAATGTTGAAGTTGTTGCAATCAATGACTTATTAGATGTTGATCACTTAGCTTATTTATTAAAATATGATTCAGTTCACGGTCGTTTTGACGGAACTGTAGAAGTTAAAGAAGGAAAACTTTATGTAAACGGAAGAAACATCCGTATCACTGCAGAAAGAAATCCAGCTGACTTAAAATGGAACGAAGTTGATGTAGATGTTGTTGCTGAATGTACTGGTATCTTCACAACTGTTGAAACTGCAACTGAGCACATTAAAGGTGGTGCTAAAAAAGTAATTATTTCTGCTCCATCTGCAGATGCTCCAATGTTTGTAATGGGAGTTAACCACGAAACTGCAAAAGCTTCTGATTTAGTTGTTTCTAACGCTTCTTGTACTACAAACTGTTTAGCTCCTTTAGCTAAAGTAATCCACGATAATTTCGAAATCGTTGAAGGTTTAATGACAACTGTTCACGCAACTACTTCAACTCAAATGACTGCTGACGGACCTTCTAGAAAAGACTGGAGAGGTGGACGTGCTGCTGCAATCAATATCATTCCTTCTTCAACAGGTGCTGCAAAAGCGGTTGGAAAAGTTATCCCTTCTTTAAATGGAAAATTAACTGGAATGTCTTTCCGTGTTCCTACTGCTGACGTTTCTGTAGTAGATTTAACTGTAAAAGTTGCTAAAGAAACTACTTACGAAGAAATCTTAGCTGTATTGAAAAAAGCTTCTGAAAACGAATTGAAAGGTATTTTAGGATATACTGAAGATGCTGTTGTTTCTCAAGATTTTATTTCTGATAAAAGAACTTCAATCGTTGATGCTACTGCAGGAATTGGATTAAATTCAACTTTCTTTAAATTAGTTTCTTGGTATGACAATGAGTACGGATACTCAAGCAAATTAATTGATTTATCTGTACATATTGCAGGTTTAAAATAATAATATATATTTTTGCAAAATCCCGTTATCCAAATAACGGGATTTTCTTATTTTGTTACCTCTATAATTAATGTAAAAAACACACTTTTAAATTGATAATGGAGAAGACCTAATCCAAAAACAAAAAAAAATGAAATTAATAGTTGATAGTGGATCTACTAAAGCCGATTGGATTGCAATTGATGATAATGGAAAAGTATTATTCACGACACAAACCTTAGGATTGAATCCTGAAATTCTTGACGGCCCAGAAATCATCGAGAGATTAAACGATCGTTTTGATATTTTACAAAACAAAAAAAATGCTACTCATTTATTCTTTTACGGTGCCGGATGTGGTACTGATAGAATGAAAACAGCACTATCACAAATTTTCCAAGACTATTTTGTTAACGCTATTGTTGATGTTCAGGAAGATACTTACGCAGCCGTTTACGCAACGACTCCAAAAGGGCAAGAAGCAATTGTATCTATTTTAGGAACAGGTTCTAACTGCAGTTATTTTGATGGAAAAGTATTGCATCAAAAAGTACAGTCATTAGGATACATTGTTATGGATGATTGCAGCGGAAATGTTTTCGGAAAAGAATTAATTAGAAAATACTATTTTAATAAAATGCCTAAAGAATTGGCTGTTGAACTTGAAAAAGAGTATGACGTTGATCCAGATTTTATTAAAAATAAATTATATAAAGAACCAAATCCTAATGCTTACTTAGCAACGTATGCGAAGTTCTTAATTAAGCACAAAGACACTGAGTTCTGCAGAAAAATTATCTTTAAAGGAATGAAATCTTTCGTTAAGAATTACATTCAGCAGTTCGATAACTGTAAAGAAGTTCCAGTTCATTTCGTTGGTTCTATTGCATTTTATTTAAAAGATGAATTACAAGAGACATTCAATAAATATGAACTTCAATTAGGGAATGTTTTGAGAAGACCTATTGATGGATTAATTGCTTACCATGTCGCTAATCAATAGTTCTGGTTTTATGGAAATTGCCATTATTGCTCATGATGGTAAAAAAGCTGATTTAATTGATTTTTTAATTAAAAATGAAGCTGTTTTACACAATGAAAAAGTAAGGCTGATTGGTACAGGAACTACAGGAGGAAAAGCGGAAGCAGCGGGTTTCAAAACTCAGAGAATGCTTTCTGGTCCGCTGGGCGGCGATGCTCAGATTGCAGGAAGAGTAGCTGAAGGAATAACACAAATGGTTTTCTTTTTTAAAGATCCATTGTCAAGTCATCCGCACGAAGCTGATATTAATATGCTGATCCGAGTTTGTGATGTACATAATGTGCCGCTGGCAACAAATGAAGCAACGGCACAATTATTATTAGATGCTATTGCACAGCAATTATAGAAATCTCAACATTTACATTTTTTGGCAGACAAGCCACTTGAACCGTTTCACGAGCTGGAGCGGTTTTTTCGTTAAAAAAATGCTCTGTTGTTACAGAGCATTTAAAGATTGTTGTTTTATGTATGATTAAAATTGTGTGCCGATACTAACTCCAAAAGACCTAAAGATTATGTTTTGTGGTATTTCATTGCTGTATAAAGGCTTTGATCCATATAATGATAAATCATTTACTTCATAATACACATTTATATTTAAATTAAAGTCATCTCTTTTTAAAACAGGAAAACCAATTCCAAAACGAGTATTCGATCCATTTTTAAACTGGTCTTTTTTAAGAGAAAAGTTATAAGTATAAGGATTTAAGAAAATAAACACATTGTCATTATTTACAAAAAAATATTTTATAGTTGAACCTAACTTAAACATTGATAAATCTGGTCTTTCCTGAAATTGGAAACCACTAATCACTCCTAAACTTAATTTTTTAAATAAATTAAAATTATAAGAATAACTAGCTCCTAAGGCCGGTTTTGTATTTGCAATTTCATCTATATGCAATCCTGGCTGATCATTATAATGATAATCATATTCTACTTTATTTGCAACGATAAATTCAATATCAATATTAGAAAATAATTTATCAGAATGGTCTTGAGAATATCCAGTTAGAGAAAGAAGGAAAAATAAAATCAATGTTTTTTTCATAATTTTTAATGCAAGAATTAATATTTAATCATTCGACTTCCAGCCCATGTGCTTCCCTTTCTTCCCATTCCGAAAATATCTAATTCAAAATAGGTGTATTTTCTTTGGTTGCTAACATCTGGTTTTTTGATCTTATATTTCCAGTCTCCATATGGTGTGCTGCTATCTGGATTATATGGTGTTGAATTGTAAGCTACCGAAACAACAAATTCAGTATCATCATAAAATGTTCTTTTAATGTAATTCGAATTATTTTTTTGATATCTTTCGCCAAAATACAAAACTTCAATTTCAGTTGGCGTTTTTTGATAAGAAATAACAAATTCTTTTTTGCCGTTATTACTATTTATAGTTGACTGTAAAAAATTAATTCCAAGTTTATATAGTTCTTTTATATTAGATTCACTTTTAATATTTATTTTATCACCGAATGGTAATTTTCGAAGATAGATGTTTAAAACATCTCCGCCAAAATCAAAAAATGGCAATCCACTATTAGCTGTTATAAAAGGAGCGTTTTTTAACGTTCCGTTATAATCTCTAACTGTAAACTCTCCCTTGTACATATAAACGGGAACCTCAGGATCTGAATAAAAAGTATTTAAATAATTAATTACGGGAGCCGGGTAATTGTATTTCATATATACTCTATTTATTCCTAAATGTAATTCGTCAGCATCTGATGCCCACCAAACGTAGAGTTTCTTTACTTGAACTCTTGTTTGAATACCTACGGAACTATAAAAGCCCCAATTTTGATTCCAAAATTCATTCTTAATACGATGTTTACTGTCAAAATAATTTATACATGAGATGTTTGTGCCAAATAAACTTTGAAACCAGCTTGTTCTTTCTGGTTGGCATTCTGCCAATGAATTTATTCTATTTTGTAAAATTTGGTCTGGAGAAAGTTGCGGTACGTATGGTTTTGAGGGAGGGGTGCTATAGATTGGGGTACTGGCACAATCCACTGGATCGAATGGGGCAATAAATCGAGTAACATGGTCATCTACGTCTATTCGCCCACCTATTGCTTCTCTTAACTCACAAGGTGGTTTCGCTGGTGTCATTAATGGTAAACCTGGTTCTATTGGAATTTCTGGTCCAGGTCCTATTTCAACGGCGCTTTTTCCAGTTTTAGATTTTTTACCTACTATAGATGGTGAGGAATTTAATGCTATATAATTATAAAGATAAGTACTGTCCTGAACACGTGCGGACAATACACCTAGATCGGCTGTAATCTTATAGATGGAATCGTTTATTATGATTTCATTATCTTCATTAATAACAAGTCCAAGAATTGGATCAGCAATAATGCTTGCCTCTTCTTCGGCCGCTTCTAAGAATCCAGGACTTTCGACAGGATTTTCTATTGGAGCTTCAGTTGTACCTTGAGTATTGCTTTTAGAATAAATTCCTAGAGAATTTTTATGTTCATTATCGAGAAGAGTAATTAAATTTTCATCTTTTGGATTAACGATTGGGGTATGTGATCGAAAACCTCCTAGATAAAGTTTTGAGAATTTTTTTTCAAGTTGAATTTCACTCATTAATTTGTAATCAGCCATGGTTCTCTTTAAATCTTCTTTTGAAGAGAAATAAAATCGACCATTGACAACGGTTCCACTTTTAGCACTTTGTAACGAAGCAGGCGATTGTTGTTCATTGCTTAGATCTTCTTGACAGGAAGAAACTAGCATTGAAATCAACAGATAGGTTGTTAATTTTTTTAACATGTTTTTGGTGTTTTAAAGTTAATAAAAAAGCATTTGGTTGATTTACATATACATCCGTATATATAACTGCGTTAAATGTAAGATATTATTTATTTAAAACATGTTAAAAAGCAAGGTTATTTTTTAAAATTTAACTATATTACAGCAATTATAGAAATCTCAACATTTACATTTTTTGGCAGACAAGCCACTTGAACCGTTTCACGAGCTGGAGCGGTTTTTTCGTTAAAATAAGAACCGTAAACTGTGTTTATAGCTCCAAAGTTATTCATGTCCATAATGAAAATAGTAGCCTTTACTACATTTTCAAAAGTCATTCCTGCAGCTTCAAGAATTGCAGCAATGTTTTGCATAACCTGATGGGTTTCGTCGTTGATATTGTCTGTAACCAATTCTCCTGACTCAGGATTTATAGCAATTTGCCCAGAAGCATAAAGTGTATTTCCAGATAATACAGCTTGGTTATAAGGTCCGATTGGAGCCGGAGCTTTCTCGGTAAAGATGATCTTTTTCATAATAAAGTTATTTTGATTAGAAAGTAGTTTATCTAGTAGAAACGCTTCGCTTGTTCCATTTAATATCGCTAAGCATACCCGATTTAATACCTATAAAGAAATTCCAGTTTGAATTAGTTCCAAGTGGCTGCCAGTTAAATGCCATTCTCCAGCTCAATAAGTCTCTTTCAAAACGGAATTGAGTAAAAGTAACACCTTTTTGAACAAAGTCATAACCAGTAGAAACCCCGCCTTTCCATTTCGGCGTAATATCGGTATTAATCGAAATCATAAGGGAGTTTCCAGAAATTTGATTCTCCCTGCCCGTATTGGAATAGGTTAGGGAGTATGCTAAAGTCATATCCCATGGAATTTTCGAATTGAAAAACTCCGTAATTACATCTTCTTTTTCAGGTTCATTGGCAAACTGGCTGTTTCGGCTGTCATTCAAATCGGTATTGGTACCAAACAAATCATCGCTTCGTCCTCCGTTCCGCTGACTCTGGGTATTTTGCTCTTTGCCCGTTCCTTTGTTTGAAAAGGAATAATTGACAGTTACGTTTGCACTGGTTAGTCTAAATAAACTTCCTCCGTTGTCAATATTAAACTTATTAATTTTTTGGTTTCCACTATCTAATGCATATGGATCAAGCGTCGCACCAAAATTCATATTCATTTTATTATCAAAAAATTGTGTTCCGCCGCTTACTAAAACAGGCTGCCATGCAAACGTTGATGTTCCATCAGCATCAAAATTATAACTCGTGCTAAAGTTTAAATTGTTTAACAGCATGATTTTTTTAGGTTCTGTTTTTGTGCTGTCCCTGTCTCTGACTTTCGCTTCAAAAGTATTACTCAATGCGAAACCAACAATATTGGAGTTTTCTTTTCCAGGCTGTCCAAAAATGCCATTTTCAAACCTTGTATATTCAGAAGTAATCCTTCCGGTCGCATCAACTGCATAAGTGTCGTAATAACGCTCAAAACTTGGTGTATAGGCATAAGTTATACTCGGACGCATTACGTGTCTTATAGATTGGATTCTTTTATCTTCTCCAAAATTAAAAGTTCCGTAAATAGTCGTACCTAAATTGGTGCTGAAATTATAAGTTCTAAAGGAATCAAATCCATTTATCGTTGTAGGCTGAACATCTCCAGTGCTAGAATCGTAGTTTTTGCTTATTGTTTTGTTAACCCATGTTTCTTGATACGTAGTAGAAGCTCCTGCGCTAAAATATTTAAAAATCTTAAAGTTAGTACTTAGCGGAATTGTATGCTGCATTCCTAACTGAGCGTCATTAAACATCTGTGGTTTAAAAAACAATGAATCTTTTGTTTTAAAGTAGTTTTTACCACTCACGCTGTATTGAAGGTTAATATTTTTTATGAAACCCTTTTTTACGCCGTTTTTCCCAACAAAAGGATAGATACGGTCAATACTTCCCTGTAAGGATGGAAGTGTCATGATAATATCTTCTGTTTGTGTGTTTTGACTATGAGTCGCAGATAATGCAATACGGGAACCTGGAATCGTATTAAAAGTTTTGTTGTATGTAATAGATGAACTTAAAGTATTGTTCAAATTCGATCCAATATTGGCTTGGTTAATAGACTGCTTAAAATATTTACTACTACCCATGTTAACCGAAGCTGAGAAATTAGAATTCGGGTTGGCTTTAGTATCTTTAGAATGGGACCATTGAATATTGTAAATACCTTGTTTTGTGTAATCAGGATAACCACGTTCACTATTGATTAAGTTTTCAAAACGAACATTTATATTACCGCGGTATTTGTATCTTTTGGCGTAAGACGATTCAAATCGCATTGCATAACTTCCGTTTGTATAGTAATCTCCAAGAACAGTTAAGTCGTAATTGTCGCTTAACGCAAAATAATACCCGCCATTTTGTAATGAGAAACCTCTTGTGTTCGAATCGTTATAACTCGGAACTATGATTCCTGAAACACTTTTTTCTTGGCTTAAAGGGAAATATCCATAAGGTAATGCCAGCGGAGTAGGAACATCCGCAATAACCATTTGAGTTAGACCTGTTACAATTTTTTTTCCAGGAACAAATTTTATTTTTGATGTTCGGAAATAGTATTCTGGATTATCAATATCCGAAGCTGTTGTGATACGAGCACCTTTTAAATAATAAACAGAATCGTTTTCTTTTTTAGTAACTGCGGCTTTAATATTTAATTCTCCCTGCTTGGTTCTTGAATTGTAAATTAAAGCTTTCTTGGTTTTGAAATTAAAACGAATAGAGTCTGGCTGAACTTCACTTGACCCTTGTTTGAAGTTTGGATACTGCGTTAAAACTCCAGCAGAATCTTTAATTCTACCAGCGTAAACTTCATCTTTTTCGTAGTTAAGAACAATAATACCAGATTTTAACTCAACATCTTTATAGTATAATTCAGCTTCATTATACAATGTTATAAGTTTTCTTTTTTGATCTATCTTAGCATAATCTTTTGCTCGGTATCTTACTTTTCCATCCAAAAAAGTCTTTTTGGGTTTAACAGTATCAAGCTTTATAGTATCTGTTATTGCAGGAGCTTCTTTATCTGTTTGTTTTACAGCAGGTAAAGGCTTTTTTTTGTTTTTTATTTCTTGCGAATATAAATTACCACAACCTATAGTTAGGAAAAATGATATTAAAACGATATTAAATAAGTTTGTATGCAAAGGTTTAAATGCTATTTTTGTAAAATTATGGCTTGTTTTTTGACATGTCAAACTTACATATAATTTTTTGGCAAAAATAATCAATTCTAAAAATTATAACAGCTGCATTTTATTAAAATTAACTTTTAGATTTATGAATAGAATTAACAAATTTAAGGTAATATTTACTTTATTTCTAACGATACTGTCTTTTTATGCTCATAGTCAGGCGAATGTGTTTAAGGTGACTTTGGATGCTGGGCACGGAGCTCATGACTTTGGAGCAGTTTACAGCGGCAGAATTGAAAAAAATATTGCTTTAGCTATTGTTTTAAAAGTGGGGAGAATTTTAGAGCTTAATCCGAACGTAAATGTAATTTATACTCGTAAGACTGATGTTTTTATCGATTTGGTCGAAAGAGCCAATATTGCAAACAGAGCCAATTCTAATATTTTTGTTTCTATTCACTGTAACGCAAATAAAAATACTGCCGCTGATGGAACTGAAACGTATGTAATGGGTTTAAGTAAAGTTGCTTCTAACCTTGAAGCTGCGAAAAAAGAGAACTCGGTAATTACTTTGGAGAAAGATTACAAACGTAAATACGAAGGTTACGACCCAAATTCTCCAGAATCAATGATAGGAATGACCTTAATGCAGGAGGAATATTTGGATAACAGTATTACACTAGCTACTAAAATTGAAGAAAATTTTGAAAAACTGGGAAAGAAACTTCGCGGAGGAGGCGTAAAACAAGCGCCGTTTATGGTACTTCACAAAGCTTATATGCCAAGAGTTCTGGTTGAAACAGGTTTTGTTTCTAATCCAACGGAAGGGGATATTTTAAATTCAGAAGAAGGGCAGGATGACATTGCGAGATCAATTGCAGAGGCTATTTTAAGCTATAAAAGAGAATACTTTGGCTCAGGAGCTCCAGAAGCTGCTGAGAGTCGGCCCGTAAGAGATACTACTCCGGCTAAACCAAAAGCAGCTGCGCCAGTTGCAGCAGTAAAAAATGCTCCAAAAGGCACATTTTTTAAAGTGCAGCTTATCGCAAGTATTAAAAAGACTCCTTTGGAACCTAAAAACTTTAAAGGTCTTAAAAATGTAACGATGATCTACGAGAATAATATTTATAAATATTTCTACGAAGAAACTTCAAGTTACGACACAGCGCAAAAATACCTGCAAGAAGCTAAAAATAAAGGGTATGGAGCAGCATTTTTAGTAGCAACTAAAGATGGAGAAAAAATCAGTATTCAGGACGCCATTAAATAAAAAGCATAAGTTCGAATATTTATATTAATTTTGTATAAACACTAAGAATTTTGAAACTAACAAGAGAAATTAAAACGGCTATATTAGTCATCGCATCGATTTTATTATTTATTTGGGGATATAGTTTTTTAAAGGGCAGAGACCTTTTTACAAATTATAAAGTATTATATGCTGAATATGATAATGTTGAAGATTTGTCGGCATCGGCGCCAGTAACACTTAACGGACTTGCAGTTGGTAAAGTAAATAAAATTACTATTAACGAAGTAACGGGTAAATTATTAGTTGAACTTCAGCTTAAAACTGATTTTCCAGTTTCTAAATCAAGCGTCGCGGCTATCTATTCTCCGAGTTTAATTGGAGGAAAACAAATTAAAATTGTTCCAAATTTTGCTGATAAGGAATTAGCAGAAGATGGGCAGAAACTAACTTCTACCGTAGAACTTGGATTAACTGAATCTTTGGGCGGAAAGATTGAACCAATTCAACAAAAACTAGATAAGATGCTCGTTAATATTGATGTTTTGGTTACAGGTTTAAACAATACTTTGGATAAAACTACACAAGAAAATCTAAAGAAAACGATCGCTGAACTGAGCCAGACTATGCAGCAGTTTCATAAAGCTTCTGGAAGCCTTAACAATATTTTGGATACCAATAAAGGCCAAATTAACAGCGCTGTTACAAACTTGAATAAAATGTCAAGTAATTTTAATAAAATTTCAGATTCTTTAAACAAGGCAGATTTAGGCAAAACAGTGCGTAATCTTAATCAGGCTTTGGCAAAAGTTGATGGTTTAATGAATAACTTAAATTCTGGTAAAGGTACAGCTGGTAAATTATTAAATGACGATGCTCTTTATAACAATTTGACTAAAACTTCAAAAGAGCTTGAACTGTTGCTGCAAGATGTACGTCTTTATCCAACTCGTTACGTAAATGTTTCTCTTTTCGGAAAGAAAAATAAACCATACGTAGCACCAGCCGAAGAAACAAACTCAACAGATAAAAAATAATTATAAATGAGTTATTTAGATAATATTTTATTCGCAATACTTCTTATAGTAGGTTTCGGTTTTTTTGCAGCGAGCGTAAAAAAAATCATCCGAAATATTAATTTAGGAGTAGATGTAGATCGAAAAGATAATCCTAAAGCTCGTTGGACAAACATGGCATTGATTGCTCTTGGACAGTCAAAAATGGTGAGACGCCCTGTAGCAGGAATACTTCATATCTTTGTATATGTAGGTTTCGTAATAATTAACATCGAATTACTAGAAATTATTATAGATGGACTTTTTGGAACGCATAGAATTTTTGCTCCTTATTTAGGTGTAGTTTATGATGTTTTAATTGCTTCATTTGAAATATTGGCAATATTGGTAATTTTTGCTGTTACTGTTTTTTGGATCAGAAGGAATTTTATCAGATTGAAACGATTCATACATTCAGATTTAACAGGATTTCCTAAAAGCGACGCCAATTACATTCTGTATTTTGAGACCGTTTTAATGATTTTGTTTTTATTGATGAATGCTGCCGATCTGCATTTGCAAAATGTTCCGGGCGGCGTTTTTCATAAAGCGGGAAGTTTTCCAGTAAGTCAGTTTATAGCACCGATTTTTAACGGAATGTCAAATGAGTTGGTTGTACTTTTATTTGAAGTTTTCTGGTGGCTGCACATTGCTGGTATTTTAGTTTTTATGAACTATTTATACTTCTCCAAACATTTGCATATTCTTTTGGCATTCCCAAATACTTATTTTGCAAACTTGAAACCAGAAGGTCAGTTTGATAACTTAGAGTCGGTTACAAAAGAGGTTAAGTTGATGATGGATCCAAATGCCGATCCGTTTGCGGCTGCACCGCCTGCAGATGAAAATGCTGCTCCGGCTAAATTTGGAGCAAGTGATGTTCAGGATTTAAACTGGGTTCAGTTGTTAAATGCTTATACCTGTACAGAATGCGGACGCTGTACTGCAGCTTGTCCAGCTAACCAAACAGGTAAAAAATTGTCTCCTCGTAAAATTATGATGGATACAAGAGATCGTTTAACTGAAGTTGGAAAAAATATAGATGCTAATAAAGGGGTTTTTGTTCCAGATAACAAAACGCTTTTAAATGATTATATCACTCCAGAAGAATTATGGGCTTGTACGTCTTGTAATGCTTGTGTAGAAGAGTGTCCCGTAAATATTAGTCCGTTGTCTATTATTATGGATATGCGTCGTTATTTAGTTATGGAACAGAGTGCTGCGCCAATGTCACTAAATGCCATGATGACTAATATTGAAAATAATGGTGCTCCTTGGCAGTACAGCCAGCAGGATAGATTAAACTGGAAAAACGAAAATTAAAATTTATTGTTTAATTGGTTAGTTTTTTAACCGTTAATCGATTTTAAATAATTTCGGTTTTAGTTTTTGGTTTTCGCTCATTAGGCGATTAAGCAAATTAACAATTAACCGATTTAATAACAGAATAAGATGTCAGAAAATTTAGTAGTGCCAACAATGGCAGAAATGCTAGCCCAGGGAACACAGCCAGAAGTTTTATTCTGGGTAGGTTGCGCAGGGAGTTTTGATGATAGAGCGAAAAAAATTACTAAAGCATTTGTGCGAATATTAAATCGTACCAATGTTTCTTTTGCGGTTTTAGGTACAGAGGAAAGCTGTACTGGTGATCCTGCGAAAAGAGCTGGAAACGAATTTTTGTTTCAGATGCAGGCAATGATGAATATTGAAGTTCTAAATGCCTACGAAGCAAAAAAAATTGTTACAGCTTGTCCGCATTGTTTCAATACTTTAAAAAATGAATACCCAGAATTAGGAGGTAATTATGAAGTAATTCATCATACAGAATTTTTAAAGTCATTGATTGATGAAGGCAGATTAACTGTTGAAGGCGGACAGTTTAAAGGCAAAAAAATAACTTTCCATGATCCTTGTTATTTAGGAAGAGCCAATAAAGTTTATGAAGCTCCGCGAGATTTAATTCAGAAATTAGATGTTGAATTGGTCGAAATGAAGCGTTCTAAATCAAATGGTTTATGTTGTGGAGCAGGTGGTGCGCAAATGTTTAAAGATGCCGAGCCTGGAAATAAAGAAGTAAACGTTCTTCGTACAGAAGATGCGTTAGAAGTAAAGCCTGATATTATTGCTGCAGGGTGCCCATTCTGTAATACGATGTTAACAGACGGAATTAAGCATGCACATAAAGAGGGCGAAGTAAAAGTAATGGACGTTGCAGAGTTAATTGCTAATGCGCAGGATTTGTAAAAAAAGGGTCTAAGATTCTAAGGTGCTAAGATGCTAAGTTTTTAACTGAACATGGAACCTTAAACTTGAATCTTAAATCTTTAAACAAATCTAAAATCAACAATCTAAAATCTAAAATTAAAAATGTATATACCTTTTGAAAATTTACCTGGTGAATCCAGAGTTTGGATTTATCAATCGAACAGAAAATTTTCTGAGGAAGAGTTTTCTGAAATCGAAACAGATTTAAAAGCTTTTGTAGAACAATGGGCCGCACACGGAACTAGTTTAGAAGCTTCTTTTTTACTAAAATACAATCGTTTTATCATATTGGCTGTTAATCAGGATGTGCAGGCAGCTACAGGTTGTTCTATCGATAGTTCGGTAGAGTTTATTCAAAGTTTGGAGAAAAAATATAATGTTGATTTGTTAGATAAAATGAACGTTACTTTTAAGCTGGGAGAACATATTGCGCATAAACCATTAATTGACTTTAAGAAGATGGTTAAAGATAAATCGGTTTCTGAGAATACGATTGTTTTTAATAATCTGGTTAACAATATCGAAGAATTCAACGAATCTTGGGAAGTTCCTGCGGCCGACAGCTGGCACAGCAGATTTTTCTAGGGAAAATTTATACTATATTTGAAAGGCATGAGACTTTGGTTTTATGCCTTTTTTTATTTTCATTTGTTAAAATGTTTCAAGTTTAATGTTTCAAGTTTAAGGTTTCAAGTTTCAAGTTTTCCTAAAACTTACGGATTAATCTTTGTCAAAGTTCAAAACTTTGACAAAGATCGTCGCATAACACTTCTTATGAAACTAAAACGTCTATTCTAGCCCCGATGGAAGTGATATCCTTTTTCTTGCTTCTTTAGCAAGGAAAAGATTTAACGGACAGCGGGACTACTGGTCTTTTTTTGTATATATTGTGCTGCTTCTAAAAATATTTATTAACTAGAATTAATCTAATTTTGTCAAAAATCTAACAATTTAAAAGCTTAATTGAACGCTATTTTTGAGTATTTTCGTAGAATTAAATTTAATCCATGAAAATAGCAATTGTTTGTTATCCTACTTTTGGAGGTAGTGGTGTAGTAGCCACAGAGTTAGGTCTCGAATTAGCCAGAAGAGGACACGAAATACATTTTATCACATACAGTCAGCCCGTGAGGCTGGCACTTTTAAATCCGAATGTTCATTATCACGAAGTAAATGTTCCGGAATATCCATTGTTTCATTATCAGCCTTATGAATTAGCATTATCAAGTAAATTGGTTGACATGGTGAAGTTGTACAAAATTGAACTGCTTCACGTACATTATGCTATCCCTCACGCATATGCGGGATATATGGCGAAACAAATGCTTAAAAACGAAGGAATTAATCTTCCTATGATTACGACGCTTCACGGTACAGATATTACTTTGGTTGGAAATCATCCTTTTTATAAACCTGCCGTAACTTTCAGTATTAATAAATCGGATTATGTGACTTCGGTTTCGCAGAGTTTGAAAGATGATACTTTGAAATTGTTTAAGATTAAGAACAAAATTAAAGTTATTCCGAATTTTATTGAGTTGGATAAGGTTAAAAAAGATCCAACTGCGCCTTGTCATCGTTATGTTATGGCAAATGAAAACGAGAGAATTATTACGCATATCAGTAACTTTAGAAAGGTAAAACGTATTCCGGATATTATTAAAATATTTTATAGTATTCAAAAAGAAATTCCTGCTAAGCTAATGATGGTGGGCGATGGACCTGAGAAAGAAAAAGCAGAGATTTTATGTCAGGAACTGGGAATTTTAGACAAGGTTATTTTCTTTGGGAACAGCCATGAAATTGATAAAATTTTGTGCATGACAGATTTATTTCTGCTTCCTTCAGAAACAGAAAGTTTTGGTTTGGCGGCTCTGGAAGCTATGGCTTGCGGTGTGCCAGTAATTTCGAGTAATTCTGGAGGTCTGCCTGAGGTGAATTTTGATGGATTTTCTGGATATTTGAGCAATGTTGGGAATGTTGAGGAAATGGCTGAAAATGCTCTTAAAATCTTAAGAGATGATAAAGTACTGAGTCAGTTTAAGGCAAATGCACTGGAAGTGGCTAGAAAATTTGATATTAAAAACATTCTCCCTAAATATGAGGCTTTGTATCAAAAGGCGGTTGATGATTATAAATATGAGAAACATTAATTTTTAATAAGGATAAATGAAAAAAGTAATTTCTGTTTTAGCAATTTTTGTTTTGGTTTCGTGCGGTGTTAAGAAAGTTGAAAATTCAAATGCTTTGTATGAAGTTTTAACGAAGCAGTCTGACGGCGGCGGTAATATTAAGTTTTTTGAAATCTTGACGGAACCAAATGAGGTTAAGATGCTTGAAAACGATCCGCTTTTGGCTGATAAAATGAAGAATCCAAATGTTCATGATTATAATTATGTGATCTTGAATATGGGTGAGAAAAACACGAGCGGTTATTCTATTGATGTTGAAAAGGTCGAAGAAACAGATAAGAATATTATAATTACTGTAAAAGAAAGCAGCCCTGGGCAGGATGCAATGACAATGCAGGTGATTTCATATCCTTACACTGTTGTGAAAATTCATTCTAAGAAAGAGATTATTATTAAGTAGTTAGTTTTTTTAGTTCTTAGTCCTTAGTTTTTAGTTCTTAGTCTTTAGTACTTAGTCTTTAGTACTTAGTCCATAGTGTTGAGTGATTAATTTTTAGTTCTTAGTTTTTAGTGATTAATACTAGACTTTGGTACTTAAACTTCAGTACTTATTTTTTGATTTATATATTTTAAGTTAAGTGTCATCCTGAGCGAAGTCGAAGGCTTAAGATGTAGAAAGGGCTTCGACTTCGCTCAGCCAGACAAAAACTTTAATCAATAAAAAAAACCTGTCGCTTTAAACGACAGGTTTCTTCTTACAATTATTTTTTAATTTTATTTTAGAATCTGAATTTAACACCTAAACCAACGTCAAATCCAAAATTGTCATCATCATAGTATCCTGAACCAATTTCAGGTCTAGCATCTAATGATAATGTAATTGGCACTTCACTAAATCTATATTCGATACCAATATCTCCCGCTGCAAAAACATAAGTTCCGCTGTCGTTATATCTGAAGTTATTATTGTAGTAGTCATAATCCCAAGCAGCAACTCCACCACCGACACCAGCGTACCAGTTAAATCCTCCGTCGATGTTCCAAACCCATTGGTAAAGAGCAACTCCTTTGATAGCATCAACATCTCTGCTGTTTCTCCAGCCTAAATCAAATTCTAGTCTGTTTTTTTGGTTCAATCCTAATTGGTATGATACTTCTCCTCCAAATCCGTTATTGTCTCCTAAACGTAATCCTAACGCGTGTTTTGAAATTTCTTGTGATTGAGCCGTAAATGCTAATCCTAAAAGCATAAGGGCTGATAAAATGATCTTTTTCATAAAATGGTTAAATTAATTTTTTTCAAATGTATAATTACAGTCAAAGACAGAACGTATAAAATTTTTGAAAATTGTTATATAATTCACATTTTCGAAATTAGGATTCTTAAAATTGTTAAAAAAGAGACTTTTGAATAGGCTTATTTTAATATGATTGAAGATATAAGTTGAGAAGTTAAAATGTCTTCCATTTCAAATAAATTTTCTTCTTCAACAAAATTAGCTGCTTTATATGAGAATAATTTCCAGCGTTTTTTATGATATTCAAGAGCAGTCAGGTTTTCTACCCAATCTCCAGAATTAAGATATAAAGTAGAACCATGTTTGTTTTCTTTAGTCATAATTTTTGGCTCATGAATATGACCGCAGATTACGTAATCGTAATTTTTTTCGATGGCTAAATCGGTAGCAGTAGTTTCGAAATCAGAAATAAATTTAACTGCCTTTTTTACGCTTGCTTTTATTCTTTTAGAAAAGGAGTAAGGTTCGCGTCCGAGTTTTGACAAACACCAATTTACAAATCGATTGATTAAAATTAAATAATCGTAACCTAATCCGCCAAGTTTTGCAATCCATTTTGAATGCTGTACAGAGGCATCAAAAACATCTCCGTGAAAAATCCATGCTTTTTTATCGTCTAATTCTAAAACTAATTTATCGACCAAAGCAAAATTTCCCATATTCATATCACTAAATTTCCGAAGGATTTCGTCATGATTTCCAGTAATATAAATCACTTTTGTTCCTTTAGAAGCCATTCCAATTATACGCTGAATAACTCTTAAATGCGCTTTTGGGAAGTAGGATTTACGAAACTGCCAAGCATCAATAATGTCGCCGTTTAAGACTAAAGTTTTTGGTTTAATGCTTGAAAGATAGTTGTTTAGTTCTTTTGCATGACTTCCGTAAGTTCCTAAATGGACATCAGAAAGAACGACCAATTCGACATTTCTTTTTTTCAATTTTTCTTGATTTGAAGTTTGACAAATGAAAGAAATTTTGAATGTTTTTATTTTATCAAAAGGTTATGAAAAAGCGGATAATTTTACCAAATTGTGATTTTTAATCGGTTTAATGTTTAGTTAATAATACCAGTTTTAAATTTTTTAATTTAATTCATAAAACTTACATTTGCTCAAAACAAAATACAATGGCAGGAAACAGCTACGGCACCCTATATAAAGTTACAACATTTGGAGAATCTCATGGTGAAGCTTTAGGCGGCATTATTGACGGATGCCCTCCAGGAATACAACTTGATTTTGAAGCAATTGAATTAGATATGGCTCGAAGAAAACCAGGGCAGTCGGCAATTGTTACGCAACGTAAGGAACCAGATGCAGTTCAGTTCTTATCTGGAATTTTTGAAGGAAAAACTACAGGAACTCCAATTGGGTTTATTATTCCAAATACCAATCAAAAATCTGATGATTATTCACATATAAAAGACAATTACAGACCAAGCCACGCTGATTATGTTTACGATCAGAAATATGGTTTTCGTGATTATCGAGGCGGCGGAAGAAGTTCTGCTAGAGAAACTGCAAGCAGAGTTGTTGCTGGAGCAATTGCAAAACAAATGCTTCCGGAGATTAAGTTTAATGCTTACGTTTCTTCTGTTGGACCAATTCATTTAGAAACGCCTTATCAGGAATTAGATTTTTCAAAAATTGAAAGCAATCCAGTTCGTTGTCCAGACGAAAAATCTGCGGCGATTATGGAAGAATATATTCGTGATATTCGTAAGCAAGGAGATACCGTTGGAGGTGTTGTAACTTGTGTAATCCAAAATGTTCCAGTTGGTTTAGGAGAACCGGTTTTTGATAAACTTCATGCAGAATTAGGAAAAGCAATGCTTTCTATAAATGCTGTAAAAGGTTTTGAATACGGAAGCGGTTTCCCAGGTTCTGAAATGAAAGGAAGCGAGCATAATGATTTGTACAATCCTGACGGATCTACAAAAACAAATCTTTCTGGCGGCATTCAAGGGGGGATCAGCAACGGAATGGATATTTATTTTAGAGTAGCTTTTAAACCTGTTGCAACTATTATGCAGACTCAGGATTCATTAGATAATAAAGGTAACATTACACCAATGACAGGAAAAGGACGTCATGATCCATGTGTAGTGCCTCGCGCAGTGCCAATCGTAGAAGCGATGGCCGCAATTGTTTTGGCAGATTTTTATTTAATCAACAAAACATATTAATAAAAGGTAAGACAGTGAGGGTCTTATATTTTAATAATAATTAAAAAATAATTTAATGCAAGAAGTTACAGAAACTAAAAAAAAATCATTTCTTTCAGGATTAACAGGGCAGATTATAATTGCGATGATTCTTGGAGCTATTTTAGGAATCATATTACACAATTCAATTTCGCCTGAAGCAGCACAGTCATTTAGTACTAAAATAAAAATGCTGGCAACAGTTTTTATTCGTTTGGTGCAGATGATTATTTCTCCGCTGGTTTTTACCACTTTGGTCGTAGGAATTGCAAAATTGGGAGATATTAAAACTGTTGGAAGAATTGGAGGGAAAGCTATTGGATGGTTTTTTACGGCTTCATTTATTTCTTTATTAATCGGATTGTTTTACGTTAATATTTTGCAGCCTGGTGTTGGTTTAAAGCTGGAGCATGTAGATATGGCAGCTGCTACTGAGGTAACTGGTAAAACACAAAATTTATCATTCGAGAATTTCGTTGAACATATTGTGCCAAAAAGTATTGTTGAAGCAATGGCAACAAATGAAATCCTGCAGATCGTAGTTTTTTCTATTTTCTTCGGATTGGCTGCAGCGTCTTTAGGTGAGAAAGTGAAACCTATTGTAAATGCTTTTGATAAATTGTCGCATATTGTTTTAAAAATGGTAAACTATGTAATGAACTTTGCTCCAATTGGGGTTTTTGGTGCAATTGCAGCCGTTTTTGCTATTAGAGACGCTGAAGAATTGGTAATTACGTATTTTAAATTTTTCGGATCGTTTTTAATTGGTATAAGTACATTGTGGGTTCTTTTAATAGCTGTTGGTTATATTTTCTTAAAAGGAAGAATGACGGAGTTATTAAAACGTATTACAGGGCCTTTGGCAATTGCTTTTGGAACAACAAGCAGCGAAGCGGTATTTCCTAAATTGACAGAAGAATTAGAAGGTTTTGGAGTAAAAGATAAAATTGTTTCTTTTATGCTGCCGCTTGGTTATTCTTTTAATCTTGACGGAAGTATGATGTACATGACTTTTGCGAGTATATTTATTGCGCAGTTTTACAATGTACATTTAGATTTAGGAACACAAATGGCTATGCTTTTAGTGTTAATGCTAACTAGTAAAGGTATTGCAGGAGTTCCGAGAGCCAGTTTGGTTGTTGTAGCAGCTACCTGCGGTATGTTTGATATTCCGATTGAAGGTATTGCGTTGATTCTTCCAATTGATCATTTTTGTGATATGTTTAGAAGTGCAACAAATGTACTTGGAAATGCATTAGCAACTTCTGTTGTAGGACAATGGGAGGAAAATCAAGAATAAAAGAATAAGAAATTTAACACTAAGAATATGATTTTTTAGTCTTAATTTCCTAAATAACAATAGAAAAGCTGTATTTTTAAATCAAATACAGCTTTTTTTTATTTTAAAGTGTATATTTGGCGAAATTAGCCGATTGATGCCCCACATACGGATTTTTTTACTCTTACTTTTTGGACTGAATTGCTGTGCCAATTCGGTAATTTCCCAATCCAATTGTAACAGAGATCCTAAAATCGATAAACTCGTAAAAAAAGCTCTTATAAGCTTTAGAGAATCTAATTTTGAACAATCTTTAAAAATTTCTCGAACAGCGCTGAATGCTGCTACATTAAGTAAAGACTTCTGTCTGATTTCGCGTTCCTACAATATTATTGGAGCTAATTATAATGAACTGTCAGATATTGATAAAGCAATTTTCTTCTACAAAAAAAGCCTCTATTATGCCAATAAAACGAGTAACGATTCTTTAAAAAGCAATCTTTACAATAACTTGGGAAATATGTATTGTTTTGAAAAAAAACAATTTGATGAAGGAATCCGCTATTATAAAAAATCTGTCGCTTATAGCTTGAAAATAAACGATCTAAAAGAAGTTTACTTTACAAACGTCAATATAGCCTGGGCATATTTCGATATTGAAAACTACAATCAGGGCTATCTTTTTCTCAAATATATTAATAGTACAAAAAATAAATACAGCGACGGTTCTACAGAAGTTATTGTAGATATGCTCAACGCTGTATATTTAAGTCATAAAAACCAAAATGCCGCTGCTAATACTTATTTTTTAAATGCCATTGAAGCAGGTAAAAGATGCGATGAAAAAACAGATTTGTCAAATGTGTATCTGGAATATTCCAAATTCTTGGATAAAACTAAGAAGCATAAAGAAGCTTATCAGGCATTAGTTAATCATAACAAAATTTCGGCAGAAGTTTATAATGAAAAGAAACTTAAAAAAGCTTCAATTGCTGGAATTGGTCTTGAATTGGACGAATACAAAAGGCAGATTGATAAAATCGAAAGCGAAAAAGTAGAACAGTCTCAAAGTCTTAAAAAATCAAGAATTATTGTAATTCTTTTTATTCTTATTTCTTTTATTCTATTATTTTTAATTGTTACGTTGATTAAAAATATTCGTTTTAAGAAAAAACACAATTTAGAGCTTCTTAAAGCAAAAGAAATTGCAGAGGAAGCCTCCTTGCTCAAAACTCAATTTATATCGACTATAAGCCATGAATTGCGCACTCCTTTGTATGGAGTGGTAGGGATTACAAATATGTTATTAGAAGAACACAAAGAAATTTCGAGAAGCCAGCATTTAAGTTCGCTCAAATTTTCTGCCAGATATTTATTGTCTTTGGTAAACGATATTCTTCAGATTAATAAAATTGAAGAAAATAAAATAGTACTCGAAAATTTGACATTCAATATTGCTGATGAAATAACGGTTATTAAAAATTCGCTTTCATTTCTTTCGCAAAAAAATAATAATACAATTTCGATCGATATTGATCCTGAAATTCCAGAATATTTGATTGGAGATAAATTGCGTCTGTCTCAAATTTTAATGAATTTGGTTAGTAATGCACTAAAATTTACTAAAGACGGACAGGTTGAAATAATTGTAAAGCTAAGCAGAGTAGAGGGGAAACTGAATTTCCTGCATTTTTTAATTAAGGACAATGGTATCGGAATCGCTGTTGTCGATCAGAGTAAAATATTTGAAAAATTTGTTCAAGTTGGAAGAAAAGAATCAGATTATCAAGGAACTGGATTAGGATTGAGTATTGTAAAAAGACTTCTTGGGCTTTTTGGAAGTGCAATTACTTTAGATAGTGATCTTGGTAAAGGAACCTCGTTTTCGTTTGAAATTGGTTTTGAACATGATTTAGTTAAAACAAAAAATATTATTGATGAAATTGAAGTGGATTTAACCTCAAATGAAGTTTATAGGATTTTGGTGGTTGAAGACAATTTGATCAACCAGCTGGTAACAAAAAAGATTATTGAAAAAAATAACTACATCTGCAAAGTAGTAGACGATGGTTTTGGAGCCCTCAAAATTTTAGAAGAAGAGGAGTTTGATTTGGTTTTGATGGATATCAATATGCCTCTAATGAACGGTTTTGAAACCACAAAAAGAATTCGCCTTTTAGGGATAGATACACCAATCGTAGCTTTGACTGCTTTTGATAAAGATGAAATTACCGATGAAGCAATTTCATCTGGAATGAATGATATTATAATTAAGCCTTTTGAACCGGTAAAATTATTTAAAATAATCAATTACCTGATAAAAGAAAAAAGCGCTGTTTAGTACCAGCGCTTTTTATTTTTCTTAGAAGTATTTGATTTTCTTGATTTGTGAGCGCCTCCGCTTCTGTTAGAAGAATTTTTAGGCTTTTCTCCAGCTTCGGGACTTCCAGGATGCCATTGATAAGGGTGATCTGCAATTGTTTTTACATCAACCTTAATTAGTTTCTGAATATCTTTCCAATACGGAAGTTCATCTTTTCCACAAAAAGAAATTGCAATTCCGCCATTTCCTGCACGGCCTGTACGACCAATACGGTGAACATAAGTTTCAGGAATGTTCGGCAGATCAAAATTGATTACGTATGGAAGCTGTTCAATGTCAATTCCTCTAGCGGCAATATCTGTTGCAACCAAAACACCAACTTCTTTATTTTTAAAAGCGTCTAAAACTCTTTGTCTTGCATTTTGAGATTTGTCTCCGTGAATTGCTTCTGCTGGAATGTCTTTTTTACGAAGCGCTTTAACAACATTGTCTGCACCATGCTTCGTTCTTGAAAAAACAAGAACATTCGATAAATTTTCTTCTTTAATTAAACTATAAAGTAAGTTTCTTTTTTCAGTTTTATCTACAAAATAAATGCGTTGTTCTACATTTTCGGCTGTTGATGAAACAGGAGAAACTTCTACTTTTTCTGGATCTTGTAAAAACATTTCTGCCAGTTCGCGAATTGCAATTGGCATCGTAGCAGAGAAAAGTAATGTCTGTCTGTTTTTTGGAGTCAGTTTTACGATTTTTTTGACATCATTTATAAAACCCATATCCAGCATTTGATCGGCTTCATCAAGCACAAGTGTGTGAAGATGATCTAAATCAAGAAAACCTTGTTTATGCAGGTCTAGTAAACGTCCTGGAGTCGCAACAAGAATGTCGATTCCATTTTTTAAAGCGTCAACCTGCGGATTTTGAGATACACCTCCAAAAATCGTCAACTGAGTTAAATTGGTGTATTTGGCATAAGTGTCAAAACTTTGTCCGATTTGTACGGCTAATTCACGTGTAGGTGTAACTACAAGGGCACGAATTTGTTTGGCTTTTTTTGATGAACCAACAATTCGATGTAATTGATGTATAATTGGAATCGCAAAAGCAGCCGTTTTTCCTGTACCTGTCTGTGCGCAGCCAATTAAATCACGACCAGCTAAAACTATCGGAATAGATTTTTCCTGAATGGGTGTCGGATTTAAATAGCCTTCTTCAAATACGGCTTTTTGTATACTTTTTGAAAGTGATAAATCTTCGAATAACATATCTTAGGTATTAACTATTTTAGTTTTAAGTACTAAAATGCCGTGCAAAGATAGTTTTATTCGGTCAATCGTTTGTTTGAATTGGCGATTATTTAGGAAAAACACTTCGTTTTAGAATCAGATTTTATCTTTTAATTAATCTTTTTCGATGTTAGCTTTGATAAAATCGGTTACTAAATATCCAATTAATTTTCCAATTAAATTATTATTGGGAGCATTGTCCAAATCTGGAGCGCCTTCGCACACATGCAGATAAGCAGCGTTTTTATGTTCTGCGAAAAAAGAAACAAACTGTCTCAATTCTTCGACAGAAAAACCGCTTATTGTCATGGCACTGCTGGCAATATTTGGAATCGCATCTAAATCAATTTCAATTCCAAAAGCATCATTTTTAACAAAATCCAAAGCAGCAATCATTTCTCGATTGAAATCTTTTTCTTTTCTAATATTTACACTGTCGTAAGTATTGTATCGAACTCTGTCTTCGAGTTTTTTTATAATGTCTAAAACACTTTTTGAAGTATAATTTTCGTGTAATCCAAAAATGAAATATTTTTTTAAGAAACCTTCTTCGTACGCGTATGAAAATCCATTACCGCTGTGGCGTCCTTCGAGAATCCTAAAATCAGAATGTGCATCAAAATTAATCGCATTTACAGGTTTTCCTTTGGCTAAAGCCGCACCTTTTATATTCCCGTATGCGTTATTATGGCCGCCACCAATAATAATTGGAGTTTTTCCAGCTTTGATTATTGTAAAAATAATATGAGAAACTTCTTTGTCAATTTTTTCTACGAGCTGACTTAATTTCGAACGATCGTCAATATCATTAAAGTCAAGATTTTCGACTTCACGCATTTCATCTGCAACATTAATCTGTCCTAAAACAATAATGTTACTTCCTTTGCAGAATCGATTGTGCTGAATATTAGCAATACTTTTTATCGCGCTCTGCCATGCAGAAGCTGCGCCAGGTCTTCCGTAATTGGCGCGTACGCCAATATCTTCGGGAATTCCTAGAAGAACATATTTAGCTTCACTGTCTTTTAAAAAACTTACTTTGTCAGTGCCCGGAGGGATGACAATCATTTTTTCTCCGAACTTTATTTCACCACTTCGATGATTTGTGACTTTTGCTAAATCATTTATAGTGAAAGGGATTAATTTTTCCATGAAAAAAATTTATTTTCCAAAAATAATATAATTGTAGAAACTTACGTTATTACCTTATATTAATTCTTAAATTTGTTATTAAAGAAAATTTTTTAAATATGGAAAACCCAAAGAACAACAATTCAAGTCTAAAGGCGATAATCGCAGTTTTAGCAGTCCTACTGATTGGTAGCTTAGTGTATATTTTTAAATTATCATCTGATACAGATGTAGTTAAAACAGAACTTACAACAACTTTAACAGAGAAAGAATCTGTTATGAAAGATTTGCAAGAGCTGAAAGCGACTTATGATGCTGCAATTGCGGAAAACACTTCTATGTCTGATGAATTAATCCAAGAGAGAGATAAAGTAGTTGCTTTAATGGATGATTTAAACAAGTCTAAAGGAGATGTTTCTAAATACAGATCTCAAGTGCAGGCAATGCAAAGCAAAATGAAAACTTTAGTTGCTGAAAATGATGAGTTGAAAAAACAAAACGGTGTTTTAACTACTCAGAGAGATAGTACTATTGTAGTTCTAGGAGAATCGAAGAAATATAACGAAGTATTAGTTGGTCAAAACGAAGAATTGGCTAAAACAGTAGAAAAAGGAGCGAAGTTATCAGTATTGAATACAAAAACTTCAGCATACAAATTAAGAAGCTCTGGTAAACAAATTGAAACAGATAAAGCAAGTCGTGCTGATGTTTTAAAAGTTAGTTTTACAATTGCTGAAAATCAAATCGCAAAATCTGGAGATAAAACGTACTATGTACAAGTTATCGATGCTAAAAACAATGTTTTAGGCGAAAAGAAAACAGAAAGTTTTGGTGATAATTCATTGACTTACAGTTTTAAAACTACTGTAAAATATGAAAATAAAACGGTACAAGTAAGTGAAGATCTTCCAGGTAAAGATTTTGCTAAAGGAACTTACTTTATCAATGTTTTTGATAATGACGAATTAGTTTCTAAAACTAGTTTCAGTTTAAGATAATCTGCCAGAGGGATACAATACCACTTAGATATTAAAGGTCTGTGATTTTTCACAGGCCTTTTTTTATGGGTTAATTTGAATGCTTTTGTCGCTGTTTGGAAAACGATGCGTTTCCCGCAGCTGAAACTACGGGTTATGCTTGAATGATTTATTTTGTAAAAAGAATAATTGTTTATTCTAGAATTTTACCTTCAACAAAAACAGATTCTATAAGATTGCTTCCAAAGGCATAAGGGATTTGGTAATAAGAAGAAATGGGTTTTGTTATAATTAGATTGGCTTTTTTGCCTTTTGTAATACTTCCGTGTGTTTCTGAAAGTCCCATTGCATAAGCTCCGTTTATTGTTGCAGCATTAATTGCTTCTTCTGGTGTCATTTTCATTTTGATGCAAGCCGTGGCAACCACAAAATTCATGTTTCCAGATGGAGTAGAACCAGGATTGAAATCTGTTGCTAAAGCCAAAGGCAGGCCTGCTTTAATCATTTCACGTGCGGGTGTGTACGGAATGCTTAAAAAATAAGAACAAGACGGTAAGGCTACAGGCATTGTTTCGGTATCTTTTAAAGCATCAATATCTTCGGATGTCATAACTTCAAGATGATCAACAGAAAGTGCTTTAAATTTAACACCAGCCTGAATACCGCCAATAGAATTGAATTGATTAACGTGGATTTTTGGCTTTAAGCCGAAATCAATTCCTGCCTGCATAATTTTTTCGGCTTCTTCTACAGAAAAGTAACCGCTTTCGCAGAAAACATCTACATAATCTGCCAGTTTATTTTTAGCGATTTCGGGAATCATTTTGGTGATGATTTCTTCAATATATCCAGCTTTATTTTCCTTGTAATGCGTCGGAAAAGCATGTGCTCCTAAAAATGTAGCTTTAATAGAAATTGGATAATTTTCAGCGAGTTTTTTAATAACACGAAGCATTTTCAATTCTCCTTCTATTGTTAACCCATATCCAGATTTTATTTCAACAGCACCAGTTCCTAGACGCATAACTTCTTCTAGACGTAGTTTTGATTGCTCGTAAATTTCTTCCTCAGAAGTTTCGTTGAGTTTTTTAGCCGAATTTAAAATACCGCCTCCGCGATTTGCGATTTCTTCATACGAAAGTCCGTTAATGCGGTCCACAAATTCTTGTTCGCGATTTCCTGCGTAAACAATATGTGTGTGGCTGTCGCACCAAGAAGGAAGAACTACTTTTCCAGTGGCATCTATAATTTTATCAGCTTTAATTTCAGGAAGATTTTCCATTGAACCAAAATCAGCGATTAAATTATCTTTTACAACTAAGAAAGCATTTTTTATAGTGGGAAGTTCTGCCATTTCTGCTCCAGAAACTTTTGCAATTGGAGTTTCACGAACCTGCAGTAATTCTTGTATGTTGGTAATTAAAGTAATCATCAATTTAAGTTTATTGTATTTAAGTAAAATCTATAAAAGCACAAATTTCACAAATTATCACGAACTAACCCGTGAAATCTGTGAAATTCGTGTTTAGATTTTAAAATTTAAAATATTGAAATTTAATTTCAAATTTATTCTGAAACTGTTATTTCGAACATTTTGTCCCAGTATTTACCTGTTACAAAAATAGTTTTAGTAGCAGGATTGTAAGCAATACCATTTAAAACTTCAGCATTTTTAGCTTTTAATGATTTACGTAAATCTGAAAGATTTAATATTCCTTCAACAGCTCCAGAAGTCGGATTTACAACAGCAATTGCATCTTTCTGCCAAACATTTGCATAGAATTTTCCGTTGATTAATTCTAACTCATTAATTGCTTTAATTTTTGCAGCACCAGAATATACATTGATATAGTCAATCAACTTTTGATTAGCAGGATCCATTTTCCAGATTTTCTCCGTTCCGTCAGAATGATAAATGTATTTATCGTCATGTGTCATTCCCCAGCCTTCGATATCTTTATCGTATTTAAAGGTTTTTTCTAGCTTAAAAGTATTGGCATCATAAATAAAACCAGTTTTTTCCTGCCATGATAGTTGGTAGATTTTACCGTTAAAAAAAGTGATTCCTTCTCCAAAATATTCTTTAGGAAGATCCACTTGTTTGATCACTTTTCCAGTTTTATAGTCTACTTCTCTAAAATATGAATCTTCTTTTTGTCCTGTACTTTCAAAAAGTCTTCCGTCATGAAATTCTAAACCTTCTGTAAATGCTGTAGTATCGTGTGGAAAAGTATTTACTACTTTGTATTTTAATAGTTTTGGTTCAACATCTGAAACTACTTCAATTCTTTTAGTTGCATCAGAAGAGTCTCCGCCAAAATAAACAGTAGCTTTTAGATATTGATAACCTAATTTTTGATCTAGCAATTCATATCTAAATTCTTCAGCACCTTTTTTAGTTCCAACTTTTTGATCATTTATGAAGTAAGCAACGCTGTCAATTTCTTTCGAATTTGGGTTTAAAATTCCGATTGTAAGCGCTTCTTTTTGCGTTAAATGAGCCGGAAAAGCAGAATCGTCGATCGTAAACAAAGAATTTTCACCTTTTTTTTTGTCTCCACATCCAATTAATGTGATTCCTAATAAAATGAAAGTTAGGAAGTTATATTTTTTCATAGTTTAAAATTTGAATAAGCCAATATACAACGATATTTTTATAGCAACAAAGGTCTTGCAAAAATATAAAAAGGTTGTATATTTGCACCGGCAAGTCCTACACGACCAGCTCCTGCAGACTCCCCCAGGATGGGAACATAGCAAGGGTACGTGGTTGAGCGGTGCGATGTAGGTCGCTTGCCATTTTTTTAGAATAAATTTAATTTGTAATCTTCCTTATCAGGAGGATTTTTTTATTTTTGGGACTTCGTAAAGTAAAAGTTATTAGTTAGAGGTTGAAAGTTTACCTCAATGAACCAACTCATAACTTATAACTCAAAACTTATAACTTTTCAAAATGAATAAAGTCGTTTTAATTACCGGAGGATCATCAGGGATTGGAAAATCTATTGGTGAATTTTTACATCAAAAAGGTTTCGTTGTGTATGGAACCAGCAGAAATCCTGAGAAAGTTTTAAATTCAGTTTTCCCTTTGGTGGCTTTAGATGTGCGAAATTCTGATTCTATTCAGAAAGCAGTTTCTAAAATTATTGAAACTTCTGGTAGATTGGATATTGTTATAAATAACGCTGGAGTTGGAATTACAGGGCCTTTAGAAGAAATTCCGACTGAGGAAATCCGAAATAATTTTGAGACTAATTTCTTTGGACCAATTGAAGTAATGAAAGCGGCTTTACCGCAAATGCGTAAACAGAATTCAGGACTTATTATAAATATTACTTCTATTGCTGGTTACATGGGACTTCCTTACAGAAGCGTTTATTCGGCATCAAAAGGGGCTTTGGAATTGATTACTGAAGCTTTAAGAATGGAAGTTAAATCTTTCGGAATTGAAATTACCAATGTTGCGCCTGGAGATTTTGCTACAAATATTGCAGCTGGCCGTTATCATGCGCCTGTTATTAAAGATTCTGCTTACGAAAAAGTTTACGGAGAGGTTTTGGCAACGATGAATGATCATGTTGACGCAGGAAGTAATCCGAATGAAATGGCAGAAGCGGTTTACAAAATTATTCAAACTAAAAAGCCAAATGTGCATTATAAAGTAGGCGCATTTATGCAGAAGTTTTCGATCGTTTTAAAACGTGCTCTTCCAGATAAGATGTATGAAAAAATGTTAATTAATCATTATAAATTGTAACACTATGGATAAGATTTCAGAGTTTTTGCCTACTATTTTTACTATTTTAATTTTTCTGTTTATTTGGTTTGTAATTCGCAGGATTTTAAGTGCTTTAAGCGATAAGATTAATAATTCTGAAGTTTATAAAGAAGACACTCTAAAGGTTCTGGAAGAAATTAGAGATGAATTGAAAGAATTAAACCGAAAAAATTCTTCGGGGAATTTATAAAAGATTGCGTTTTAGCCGAATTTGAAACTTTAAGCCAGATTTTTAAAATTAAGTAAATTTATTGTTTGCAGTTTATTTTGTGAATTTTAATGAAATTTGCAAATTGATTTGGTTTTTGAAATTGTTATTGGTATTGATTTCGTAATTTTGCAGCTGAATTTGCGTGAGGGATAGAAGCTGATCCGCAGAGTCGGAGTGGATAATCTAACCAGATTAAAAAAAAGGTACTTATAATCATTTTGCTGAGTGCGCCTTTTATAAATGTGGTCACTCCCAGTTAATCAACACAATTTAAATAATATAAATTATGAAATTTTTTATTGACACAGCTAATTTAGCTCAAATTAAAGAAGCACAAGCTTTAGGTGTTTTGGATGGTGTAACAACTAACCCATCTTTGATGGCAAAAGAAGGTATTACCGGAAAAAACAACATTTTAAAGCATTATGTTGATATTTGCAATCTTGTAGAAGGTGATGTAAGTGCTGAAGTTAATGCCCTTGATTTTGACGGAATGGTTAAAGAAGGTGAGGAGCTGGCTGAATTACATGACCAAATCGTTGTAAAACTTCCTATGACTAAGGAAGGTGTTATGGCGGCAAAATATTTTTCTGATAAAGGAATTAAAACAAACGTAACTCTTGTTTTCTCTGTAGGACAAGCTCTTTTAGCTGCTAAAGCTGGTGCTACTTATGTTTCTCCGTTTGTTGGTCGTTTAGATGATATTTCTACTGATGGATTGAATTTGATTCAGGAGATTAGAGAAGTTTATGATAACTACGGTTACGAGACTCAAATTTTAGCAGCTTCTGTACGTCATACAATGCATATTGTAAATTGTGCAAAAATTGGTGCTGATGTTATGACTGGACCTCTTTCTGCAATTTACGGATTGTTGAAACATCCTTTAACTGATATCGGTTTAGCGCAGTTCGTAGCTGACTTCGAGAAGGGAAATAAATAATTCTCAGATACTTATAAAATTAAAATCGTCTTTTTTCTAACGAGAAGAGACGATTTTTTTTACTTTTATATGAACCTTAAATAGTTGAATATGAAAGTTATATTGATATTGTTGTCTTTTTTTGCAGCTAGCTTTTTAGTAAATGCTCAGGCAAAAGTTATTACTTCTGTAAATGATGCAGGCGACGTCGCAACTTACGAGTTGGATTCTTCTGTGAAATTTCAAACCCTCGCTAAAGGCCTTCGCTATAATATTACGAGACATGAGTTTAAAGGTCCGGAAATGAAGAACAGTTACAGGCTGCTTTTGGTTATGGATGGTTTTTATTCAAAAACCTTAAATAAAGAAATGACTATTTCAGCAGTTCTGAGTGATGGATCTGTTATTGAAGCCAGAAAGATTATTGAAGATGACGGTTTTTTTGACGGTGCATGCACATTAAAAATAAAAGACCCTGAAGCTCTTTTAAAGGCAGATATCAACAAAGTAATAGTTCATGCAGATAAAGATGTTGTTTATTCATTAACGGCTGAAAATAAAGCTGTCTTTAAAAAGAATCTTAGCGATATTATTAATGCAAAGTGAAATTAAGGGACTAAGGGTCTAAGATGCTAAGGCTTTTAGGTTATTATCGATTACTATTGATTAAAATAAAAATTCCAAATCCCAATTATACTATAAATTGGAATTTGGAATTTAAAAAATTTGGATTTTTATAAAGTTTAGTGTCCTCCGCCACCACCTTCAACGTGGTTGATACCTTGTCTTTTTAATATTTTTGGGCAGTAGTAGCCGTAAAATCCTAAGTAAGCAAAACCTAAAAGCGGTACGATATAAGAGAAATGTGTCCATGTAATTCCGAAGATTCCTCCTGGGTGAGAAATGTCAAAGTCGCAAATACTTCCTTGAATTAATGGAATTACACCACCTCCAAGAATCATCATGATTAAGAAAGAAGATGCTTTTCCTGTGTTTTTTCCTAAACCTGCAATAGCTAAATCGAAGATTGATGGCCACATGATAGACAAGAATAAACCTCCTGAGATGAAGAAGAATTTAGCAATTTCTGGGTTTGGCCATACTAATCCTAAGATCATCATTAATAAGCCTGAGATTCCGAAAAGCATTAAAGTTTTCCCTGCATTTTTACCTCCTACAAAACTCACTGCGATAAATAATAAAATCCAGATTGGGTAAATGTAGAATGAAGAAACATCATGTGCAGCAAAGATATTTGCTCCAATAATAACTCCAAAAGCTAAAGCTGGAACGATAAATTTTAATGCAGTATTTACAAGATTTGAAGTGTTGAAAACGTTAACTCCACCATTCCAACGGCCAATCATTAAACTTCCCCAGTAAAGGGCAATAAATGGAGCAATGGCATCTTCTAGAACGTTTCCGAATTCTGTAGTATGAAGTAAAGCAGGTAAATTACTAATGATAGTAACCTCAGTTCCAACATAAATAAAGATTCCCAACATTCCTAAATATAGTTGTGGGTAATCTAGTATATTGAACTTTTCGTGTGCTGTTTTAACTACTTCAACTTCTTCTTTTTCAGGATCTTCAATTTTAGAGAAGTTCATAAAAATGGCTACAACAATAAATGCTAAACCAAGAATGATGAAAGGTAATTTGATGTCTTCTAATGAAAGTGTAGTGTTTTTGTTGTCTCCCATTCCAAACAAAGCAATTCCTAAAAGGATAGCTCCAATTGTTGTTCCGAAAGAGTTGATACCTCCGGCCAATGTTAGACGGTGCGCTCCAGTTGCAGGGCTTCCCATTTTAATAGCTAGCGGGTTTGCCACAATTTGTTGTATTGAGAATCCTAGACCTACAGTAAATAAAGCTGTTAAGAAGAATGGGAAACTTTCCATTGTTGCAGCTGGAATGAATAAAAATGATCCTACTGCTGAAAGGAGTAAACCAGCTGAAAGGGTTTTTTTATATCCGAATTTTTGTAAAACGTCCATTTTCAAGGATACTAAAAAGAAAATAATAGATCCTACGAAGTATGCAGCGTAAAATGCCCAAGCAACTAATTGTGATTGTACTTGAGATAAAGTGAATACTTTTTTGAATACTGGAATCAGGATGTCATTGGCAGAACCAACAAAACCCCAAAAGAAGAACACGATTATCAACGAGATAAACTGCCCCCATTTGGTTTGCACATTTTCTGAACTCATAATAATAAGGTTAATTTTTATTTTATTGTTTTTTGAAGACCGTAAATATATTTGTTAGGATTATCAAAAAAAAATAAAAAGGTATAAATAATGTTAAATTTATACCAACGGCACTCTTTTTTCAACAAAGTGTTAATTTTAACCTGTTTAGAAAATGTAATTCATAAATATATTTACTCTAAAATTTTATTTTTAACCTCTTTACTGTAGTTTCTGCCTATCGGAATGTTATAAGATTGTATTTGAACACGGTTTCCTTCAATAGATTTGACCTTATTTAAAGCGATTACATAAGATTTATGTATTCTAAGAAAGCGGTCTGCCGGTAATTCTTCAGACAAGGATGTAAGAGATTTATGTGTAATATACGTTTTATCGGGTGTGACTACTTTTATATATTCTTTCATTCCTTCAACAAACAAAATTTCTTCAATATTAATTTTCATCATTTTTTTATCGACCTTGATAAAAATATGAGAATCACCTTTTGTGGTTTCAATTTTAATGTTGTTTTTGAGATTGTATTCGGTTGTGATTTTGTTGATACATTTAATAAATCTCGGAAGTGGAATAGGTTTTACTAAATAATCTAAAACATCTAAATCATAACTTTCGGCGGCAAATTCTCTAAATGCGGTTGTTATGATGACTTTGGTTTTATTCTCTATAAGACTTATAAGTTCAAAACCCGTCATCATTGGCATGTTGATATCTAAAAAGACGGCATCAACAGGAGTGCTGTTAATAAAATCCAGCGCCTCTAAAGAGTTGTTGAATGTTCCTATAACTTCAAAATCTGTAAAATTGGTAAAATAATTTTGCAGCACTTTGATTGCTAAAGGCTCATCATCAATTAACACGCATTTAATCTTCATTATGAGTAGGTATTTGTAATCTGATTATGTAGAAATTTAGTTTGGTTTTGTGTTTAAGACTAAAATTGTTTTTATAAATAAGTTTTAATCTCTTTTTTGTATTTACTAAACCAATCCCTCTTTTCGGATTATGATTTTGTGAAATTACAAAATTATTTAAGATTTCAAAATCCAGAATTTTGTTGTCGATAACTTTGCAGTTGATCTTAATCTTTAGGTTTTTGTTATTGACGCCTCCATGTTTAAAAGCATTTTCTACAAGTGAAATGAAAATAAGCGGCGGTACAACAACATCTTCGATATTGGATTCTAAATTCATGGTTACTTCTACGTTTTCAAAACGAAGTTTTTCGATTTCAATATAATTCTGGATGTAGTCGATTTCTTTTATTAAAGGGACAAACTTTGTTCCTTTAACATCATACAAAACATATTCCATTAAGTTAGAAAGCTTAATAATTACATCTGGAACTTTCTTCGAAGATTCTAATGATAACGCGTATAAATTATTTAAGGTATTAAAGAAGAAATGCGGCTGAATCTGATTTTCAAGATACTTAAGTTTGATCTTAAATTGATTTTCTCGAAGTGATCTGTTTCTTTCCCGCTCTTTTAACCAAGTAAGCGTTAGGTAAACTGAAGAAGCCATTGCAAGAACATATAATTCTCCAATACAAACTGCTACAATATGATTGATTTCAAACGGATGATATTCTCTGTTTGCTTCCGGCCAAATGTTTTCAGATATAATATAATACGTTAGTGCTGTTTTGAGTAAGTAAATTGCAAACAAGCTTACACAAAGTAAAATGGTATAGGTTATATATTTCTGTTTAAGTACATACCGCGGCACCAACACAAATAAGTTCAAATAAACTAAAGGAATGACTAACGAAAATTCAATTAAGTTTGATTTGAAGGCATAAGGATAATCATTAAAGTAAGCTCCCCATCGTAAAAAATTTAATGTAAAATAGACTCCCCAAAACCAAATATGATTTTGCAGTTTAATATCAAATTTAACTTTTCTAATTTCTTTCAATTGGTTTTAAGTTATTTGCGTTTTTTAGTTTTTCTTAACAATACTGTAATATTGTGCAACTTTAAACAATTAACTGCAAAGTGACAATTTTTTTGAATAAAATTTCATAAAAAAAGCATATCGATGTTTTATTTTCTAATTAGAACGTTTTCGTAAAGCGTATTATTGAATGATTTATGTCGTTCGTTTAAATTTTATTGTCGTTGGTTTAATTTATTTTTTTTAACAAAGTCTTAAGAATAATTTTACCTCATAACTAACAAAATAAAATAAACATGAAAAAAATTTTCTTAATCTTTATGATTGTTTTTACGGCGCAGGTTTCGCTTGCACAAGTAAAAAGTGTCAAGGGTGTGATTACAGATTCTGATGGTATGCCATTACCAGGAGCTTCTGTTGCAGTGCAAGGAGGTCAAAAGGGAACTACTACCGATTTTGATGGATTGTACACAATTGAAGCTCAAAAAGGTCAGACTTTAGTTTTTACATATGTAGGACTGGAAACTCAGACAATTGTTGTAGGAGATGCTGCAACTATTAATGTAAAATTGGTTCAAGGAGCGTCAAATGCATTAAACGAGGTTGTTGTAACTTCTTTAGGTATTAAAAAATCAAGAAAATCTTTGGCATATGCTGCGCAAGAGCTTAAAGGAGAGGAATTAACTCGTGTTAAAGATGCCAACTTAATTAATACTGTAGCTGGTAAAATTGCCGGTGTTGCAGTAACGAGAAGTTCTTCTGGAGCAGGTGGAACAACAAAAGTTGTTATTCGTGGTAATTCTTCTTTTGTAAATAATCAGCCATTATATGTAATTGATGGTATTCCGTTGTATAATGGAGGAGCTGGACAGCCAAATGGAACTTTTGGAGATTTAAATGGTGGTAATAAAGATGGTGGAGATGTTGTTTCATTAATAAATCCAGATGATTATGAAGGAATGACAGTTCTTAAAGGTGCTGCTGCTTCTGTTTTATATGGTTCTCAGGGAGCAAATGGAGTAATTTTATTATCTTCTAAAAAAGTAAAAGCTGGTTCAGAGTCTTTCAATGTAAATTCAGTAACAACTTTTGAAAGTGCGGCTTATCTTCCTGAATTTCAATCGGATTATACTTCTAACGCAGGAGATCCAAGATCTTGGGGCGCAAAACAAAAAGTAGAAGGCGATAAAGACATTAAAGACTTTTTTGAAGTAGGTAATACTCAAATTACATCTATGACTTTTTCAAAAGCTACAGAAGGTGCATCAACTGCTTTAAGTTATGCGAACACAGATTCTAATGGTATTGTGCCAGGAAATCACCTAAAGAAAAATAACTTCGGAATTCGTCAGACAAGTAAATTTTTTAATGATAAATTAAGTGTTGCTGTAACTGCAAATTATGTTAAGCAGACCATTAATAACAGACCAACAAACGGTTTGTACTTTAACCCAATCGCTGGTGTTTACAGTCATCCAAGAGCATTTACTTTGAACGACTTAAAAACCTTCGAAGTTTTTGACCCTGTTAAAAACATGATGCAGCAAAATTATCCTGGTTTCGCTGCTGTAAATGAAAGCAATGAAAACCCTTATTGGCAGATTAACAGACAAAAATCTGTAGATACAAATAATTTCTTTACTGGTTCTATCGCTTTAGATTATAAAATAGCTGAATGGTTTCACTTAACATCAAGATACAGCTATAACAGAAACGAAAGTAATTTCCAAAAAGGAATGTACGGAAGTTCTGCTAGTTCTTTGGTACATCCAACAGGAAGATATATAAATGCTAATTTAATTGGTACTCAAAATTATGCAGACTTAATTGCTTTATTCAATACTAAATTTTCTGAAAATTTTAGTTTTAATGGAACACTTGGTACAAGTATAAATCACTCAAAAGCTAATGGATTAACTGTTGATTCAGGAATTGGCGGAGGTCTTGTTTATGATAATATCTTTACTTTAGGAAATTTTGTAAATAATAATGGAAATGTTCAAACTGGTGCAGAGAGAGAAGTTCAATCTGTATTTGCTGCAACAACTTTTGGTTACAAAGATTATTTATTTTTAGATCTTGCAGGAAGAAACGATTGGTCTTCTACACTTGCTAACACTGATAGTCCAGGATATTTTTATCCGTCTGTTGGAGCAACTGCTATTCTTAGTGAAATGGCTGCAATGCCAGAATTTATAAACTATGGTAAAGTTCGTGCAACTTTTGCTCAAGTAGGTAACGATATTGCATCTACGATTACAAGTCCGACATCTGGAATTGTAGCTGGAAATCTTGTTAATCCTCCTGTTGGACCAAAACCAGGTGCAAGTTTAAAAAACGAGTTAAAATCTGAATTGGAAATTGGTACAGAATGGAGAATGTTTAATAATAGATTAGGTTTTGAAGTGTCTTACTATACTTCAGATACTAAAAATCAATTTCTTCAAGTTCCGGCAGAATCTACAAATCCTAATGGTTATACTAACTATGCTATTAATGCAGGTAGTATTTCTAACAAAGGTTTTGAGGTTGTTTTGTTTGCTGATATTGTTAGAGGTGAAAAATTCAATTGGGAATCAAGAATTAACTACTCACAAAACAAAAGCAGGGTAAATGATATTCCATCAGAATCTACAGGGGGAAGAATTATTCTTACAGATCCAGGTTCTAACTCATACAGATATTCATTAATTGAAGGAAGACCTTTTGGTGTAATCGAAGGATATGACTTCAAGAGAGATGCCCAAGGTAGAATTTTAGTTAATGACGATAATACATTACAAAGAACAGATTGGACAGAAATAGGAAACGCAAATCCTGATTTTATGTTAGGCTGGTCTAATACATTCAAAATTGGTGCTTTTACTGCCAATGTTTTACTTGACGGTCGTTTTGGAGGTGAAGTTCTTAGTTTGACACAAGCAATCAATGATTTTAACGGTGTTTCGAAAGCAACAGGTGACGCTAGAAATGCTGGTGTGGTAAATATCAATGGTGTTAAAGCAAGCGATGGAACTCCTGTAACTTCAATGGATCCTTACGAATATTACAGTAATACTGCAGGAAGAAATGGAGTAAGCAGTCAATACATCTATGATGCTACAAATGTTAGTGTTAGAGAGGTATCTATTGGATATACATTCAATAAAGCAACATTACCGTTTGTTCAAACTGCATCAATCTCTTTAATTGCTAGAAATTTATTCTTTATTTATAAAGATGCTCCATTTGATCCAAATGTGGCACTAAGTACAGGTGAAGGTTTACAAGGTGTTGATGTATTCGGAATGCCGTCAACAAGAAGTATCGGTCTTAATTTAAACTTAACATTCTAATCTTACTATCATGACATTAAATATAATAAAAAGAACAGCGATATGCTTCTCGCTTCTGACAGCTATTAGTTGTACAGATAATTTTGACGAGATGAATCAAAATCCCGTTGGGGCTACCACACCGGATTTAGAGCAAAATTTTAATAACATTAAAGGTTTAATTAAACCGGCATTTACAAGACTTTACATATCAGATGTTACTTGGCAGTACCAATTGCAGCAAAGTTTACAGGCTGATGGATGGTCTGGATACATGACTTCTCCGAATGAATTTGGGGGTATAAACAATCACAGTTACAATTTGAATCCAGGCTGGAATACTTATGCATGGGATGATGCCTACGTAAATATAATTGCTAATTTATTTAAAGTAGAACAAAGAGCAAAAGGAAAGTACGATCAGTTTTATGCGTGGTCGCTAATTATCAAAGTTGCAACTATGCAGCGTATTACTGATATGTATGGACCTGCAGTATATTCTAAATTTGGAGGAGAAGGTTTAGCTACTTACGATTCTCAGCAGCAAATTTACACCCAAATGTTTAAAGATTTAGATTTTGCTGTTACAGACTTAACTGCAAGAGTAGCTAGTGGAGAAGTTTCTAAATTTACAGAAACAGATCAGTCTAATTATGGCGGAAGCTACGAACAGTGGGTTAAATATGCAAATTCATTACGTTTGAGATTAGCAATGCGAATTTCTAAAGTTGACCCAGCTTTAGCTAAAACAGAAGCAGAAAAAGCAGTAAGCCACTCTATAGGAGTATTCAAAATTAATAACGATTTAATCAAAATTAAATCTCCATTAGATCTAAATGTTATTGATGTAATGAGCCACGTTTGGGTAGGTTTATCAATGGGAGCTGATATGGAGTCTATTTTAGTAGGGTATGATGATCCTCGTTTAGCCAAATATTGGGAACCTTCAACTCAAGTTCCAGGAGAATACAGAGGGGTTAGAACAGGAATTGTTTATCCGACACCGTCGACTTATGCGAATTTTTCGAGAACTGGAGCTAGAACAAAAACTGGAGAAGTTACTTGGATGTCTACAGCGGAGGTTTATTTCTTAAGAGCCGAAGGTGCTTTAAGAGGATGGAATATGGATGGTGCAGCTAAAGATTTGTATGAAGCTGGTATCAAAGCATCGTTTGATCAAAATGGAGTAGAAGGAGCAGCAGCTTATATTGCAGATAATGTAAAAGTTGCAAAAGATTATGTTGATCCAGTAAATGCTGCAAATAATGCACCAGCAGTTTCTAAAGTAACTGTGGCTTGGGGAGCAACAAATGAAATCAATTTAGAAAAAATTATCACACAAAAATGGATTGCTACATATCCTGATGGTCAAGAAGCTTGGTCAGAATATAGAAGAACAGGTTATCCAAAATTATTTAGAATTACCAATAACAAAAGCGGCGGAATTATCAGTACTGAGTTAGGTGTTAGAAGATTACCGTTTGCACAGTCTGAAGCTACAAACAACCCTAAAGGAGTGGAATCTGGTGTAGCTGTACTTGGCGGTCCAGATAACGGAGCTACAAGACTTTGGTGGGATGTTGATAAAGCAAACTTCTAAAAAAAATAAAGATATTGAGTTTGGTTAGTAGTATGGTATAGGCGGCGAAAGCTGTCTATACCATTCTTAAACCAAAATGGTAATTACTACAAAAAAAGAAAAGAAATGAAAGGTGCTTTAGAAATAAAACCTGATATCAGTTACAAAAGCGCTGGAAAGTTTGAAGAAACTCGTTTTGAGAAAATTCATAACGAAATATTCAAAAGTTCTATAGAGGCTTCTACAATTGTGGCACAGGAAATTGCGCAGTTAATCAGATCTAAGCAGGAAAAAAATAAAGCTTGCGTTTTAGGTCTTGCTACAGGTTCTTCTCCTATTAAAGTTTATGAGGAACTAGTGAGAATGCATAGAGAAGAAGGCCTAAGTTTTAGCAATGTAATTACTTTTAATCTGGATGAATATTATCCAATGACTAAAGAGAACAATCAGAGCTATCATTATTTCATGCATCAGCATCTTTTTAATCATATTGATATCAAACCTGAAAATATTAATATTCCAGACGGTACAGTTTCTATTGATGAAATCAATCAATATTGTATCGATTATGAAATGAATATTAAAAATGCCGGGGGTCTTGATTTTCAATTATTAGGAATTGGACGTACAGGACATGTTGGTTTTAATGAGCCTGGTTCGCATATCAATTCTGGAACCCGAATTATTACACTGGATCATATCACGAGAGTAGATGCTTCATCAGCTTTTAACGGTATTGACAATGTACCGAAACGCGCCATTACAATGGGAGTTTCAACCATTATGAGATCAAAACGTATTGTTTTGATGGCATGGGGACAAAACAAAGCCGATATCATTAAGAGAACTATTCAAGGAGATATAAGCTCAGAAGTTCCAGCAACATTTTTACAAAATCATCCAAACGCAACTTTCGTTTTAGATCAGTCTGCAGCTTCAGAATTAACCCGTTTTAAAACGCCTTGGTTAGTGGGTGAATGTCTTTGGACACCTGAATTAAAAAGTAAAGCGATTGTTTGGTTGTGTCAAAAAACAAAACAATCTATTTTAAAATTGACAGACCGTGATTACAACAATAACGGAATGTCTGATCTTTTGGCGCAGGAAGGTTCTGCTTATGATATGAACATTAATATGTTTAATATTTTGCAGCACACTATTACTGGATGGCCTGGAGGAAAACCAAACACAGATGATTCGCATCGTCCCGAAAGAGCAAATCCGGCAAAAAAGAGAATAATTCTTTTCAGCCCGCATCCAGATGATGATGTAATTTCTATGGGAGGAACATTTTCAAAATTAATTAAGCAGGGACATGATGTTCATGTGGTTTATCAAACTTCTGGAAATATTGCTGTTACAGATGACGAAGCATTAAAATTCGCAGAAGTTGCCAGTGATTTTATTGGTAAAGGTGATTCTGATATCAATTTTAAAGAAGTAATTAAATTTTTAAACAACAAATCAGAAAATCAAATTGATTCTCTTGAAGTTAGAAAATTAAAAGGACTTATTCGAAGAAGAGAATCTTATGCTGCAACAAGATATATTGGATTGAAGGATGAGAATACGCACTTCTTAGATCTTCCTTTTTATGAAACTGGACAAGTAAAGAAGAATCCATTAGGTCCAGAAGATATTGCCATTGTAAAAGATATTATTGCTACAATAAAACCGCATCAAGTGTTTGCTGCCGGAGATCTTGCAGATCCGCACGGAACACATGAGGTGTGTTTAAATGCGATATTCGCTGCATTAAAAGAACTTAAACATGAGTCTTACATGGATGATTGCTGGTTATGGCTTTACAGAGGAGCTTGGCACGAATGGGATATTCATGAAATTGACATGGCTGTTCCATTAAGCCCTTCAGAAGTTTTATTAAAACGTCATGCGATTTTATACCATCAGTCTCAAAAAGACAGGGTTATGTTTCAGGGAAATGATTCTAGGGAATTCTGGGTTAGAGCAGAAGATCGAAACAAAAATACAGCCATATTATACGATGAATTAGGTTTGGCTGAATATGAAGCAATAGAAGCTTTTAAACGTTTTGATTACTAAAATTTTTTCCGATTCATTTAAAAATGAATCAAATAACAAAATTCAGATTGGTCTCATCGCAAAAGTGAGGTAATGCAGAAATCTGTCTGAGTTTTGTTTTTTTTAATAAATTTAGGATACTTTAAAAACTATCCAACCAAAAAAAAAAGAAAAATGAAATATCTATTTGTACTATTATTTGCAGGTATATCTGCAGGTGCTCAAATCCAGAAAGAGCAGCTCAATCTTATGCCTTGGCCTCAGAATGTTGTTATTAATGAAGGTAATTTTACTTTAACTAAAAATTTTAAAGTTAACATTACAGGAAATCCTAATCCAAGAATTTTTGGTGGAGTAACTCGTTTTTTGCGCCGTTTAGATGGTAGAACAGGTATATTTTTTGAACAAGGTTTTATTGCCAAATTAAATGAAGTTCCGAATGCCGAATTGCAGATCAATTGTACAAAAAGCGGTAAAATTGGTTTGTATGAAGACGAAAGTTATCACTTAGATATTACGTCAAATAAAATTACCCTAAATGCTTCAAGCGATTTAGGAGCTTTGCATGGTCTGGAAACATTATTGCAGATGCTTCAAAACAGTTCAACTTCATTTTACTTTCCAGCTTCAAAAATTTCAGATTTTCCAAGATTTACTTGGAGAGGTTTAATGATAGATGCTTCAAGACATTTTCAGCCAGTTGATGTTATCAAAAGAAATATCGATGCTTTGGCGGCTATGAAAATGAATGTTTTTCACTGGCATTTGGTTGATGATCAAGGCTGGCGAATCGAAATGAAAAAGTATACAAAGTTTATCGAATTAGCGTCGGATGGACTTTATTACACACAAGAGGAAATTAAAAATATCGTAAAATACGCAGATGAGCGTGGTATTTTAATAGTTCCAGAAATAGATGTTCCTGGTCACGGATCGGCTATTTTAACAGCTTATCCAGAAATAGGAAGTAAGGTTATTACTTTGACTGGCGGAACATCCGAAAAAAATATTCAAGGTACAGCAATCGCTACCTATGGAATTGAAAGAAATGCTGGTATTTTTTCACCGACATTAGATCCTTCAAATCCTAAAACATATCAAATTTTAAGCGGCGTTTTTGATGAGGTTTGTCCCTTATTTCCTGGTGCTTATTTCCATATTGGCGGAGATGAAAACGAAGGAAAAGATTGGGATGCAAATCCTAAAATCCAAGAATTTAAAAAGAAGCACAACTTAAAAACCAATCACGAATTACAGACTTATTTTACAATGCAGCTGGCTCCAATGTTAAAGAAACATGGAAAACAGTTAATGGGCTGGGAAGAAATTTTAACCAAAGATTTGTCTAAAGAAGCTATAGTACATTCTTGGAGAGGTCCAAACGAAGGTATGGCAGCCGGCCAATCGTTGGTAGACGCTGTAAAAAAAGGATATAAAACTGTTTTATCAAATGGGTACTATATCGATTTGATGTATCCAATTGCAAGTCATTATTTAAATGATCCGATGCCAAAAGGAGCAAATTTAACTGCCGAAGAAAAAGCACGAATCCTTGGCGGAGAAGCTACAATGTGGACAGAATTGGTAACCTCTACAACAATAGACACTAGACTTTGGCCAAGAACAGCTGCAATTGCAGAAAGACTTTGGTCGGCAGAAGATGTTGTAGATGTAGAAAATATGCGTAAACGTTTAGAATCGGTTTCTTTCAGATTAGAAGAACTAGGACTTACACATATTCGAAATAAAGATGTGATTTTAAGAAATATTGCTAATAATCAAGATATTAAAGCGCTTGAAGAATTTTCAAATGTGAGTGAACCGTTAAAAGGATATACTCGTAACAAAGGCGGAACAGAATATCAAATGTATTCTCCATTTACCTTATTTGCAGATGCATGCGGGCCAGATGCAAAGGATGCTTTAGGATTTAACGTAGCTGTAAATCAATATTTAGCAAATAAATCGGCAGATAATAAAGCGAAAGTAGCAGCCTATTTCACTAAATGGATTGCAGTACATCAAGAGCTGACAAAACTAAGTGCAAATGCTCCTTTAGTACAGCCATTACTGCCTTTGTCAAAAAAGTTAAATGATGCGTCACAAGAATTGTTATTAGTTTTAGAAAATAAGTCAACATTAAAGGCATCAGATTTAAAAGGTTTAATAGAACAATGCAACACAAAAGATCATGCAGATGTTGAACTGTCTGTTTATGAGAGTTTGAAGAAATTAATTTAAAGTTGGATTTGAATTAGTATTTAGTACGTTTTTAAAGCTGCTAATGTTTTTTTAAGAGTGGTGATTATCTCTGCCATAATTATTGGCAGAGGTAATTACAAATTAGAATTTTCAAATCTATATTAAATCTTAACTAAGTATAAAAAAATAACCGATAATAGAGTATTAACCTTTAAAAACCAAATAAAAAGAATAAAAAACATGACAAAAAGAAGAGTATAGATTGATGAGTCGTCCCAAATTTATCATTTGTATTTAATATTAATTTTTTTAAAATTATAAATAAATATCAATCACTACTATTTGCTATTGATTATGAAAAAATCGGTAATAGTAATATTTATCTATAGAATGTAATTTGAGTTTATTTCCAGTCGACAGCAGCCTTCCAACCTGCAGTTGAGCGAAACCCAGATTTTTTAAAGTCTGCGGCCCAATTATTTATTTTCTATTAATCAAATATTTATTAACTATGAAACATTATTACAGATTGCTCTTTTTGTTACTGTTTCCCATGCTTGCGTTGGCACAACCAGCTCACGGAAAAAAAGTAGTGGGATATTATGCACAATGGTCTATCTATGCTCGGGATTTTAATATTCCGAAAATTGATGGAAGTAAATTGACGCATTTGAATTATTCTTTTTATGGCACAAGTTATGATCCTGCCCATCCTGAGAATACAAAATTACAATGCTTGGATACCTATGCCGATTTTGAGCATATGGAAGGTGGAATTCCGTGGGACGCTCCTGTTAAAGGTAATTTTTATGACCTTATGAAGCTGAAGCAAAAGTATCCTCATTTAAAAATTTTAATTTCTGTTGGAGGTTGGACAAAAGGCCAGGATCTTTCTCCAATTGCTGCAAGTCCAGTGGCAAGAGCTGCTCTGGCTGCAGATATGGCAAACTTTATTGTTACCTATCCTTTTATTGATGGTTTTGACATCGATTGGGAATATCCTCTATCCGGAGGAACAGATGGTACTGAAGTAATTAACGGAGCTCCAATTCCTCCGCAAAAATACAGTCCTGATGACAACAAAAACTTGGTATACTTATTAAAAGCAATGCGTCAGGCAATGCCTAATAAACTAGTTACAATTGCTGCTGGAAACAATGTTAGAAAAGTAGCACAGCAATATCTAGGCCCAGCAAATAGATCTCAATACGGAATGACAGAAGATATTTCTACGTATTGCGATTATATTACGTATTTCGGATATGATTTTGGCGGTAACTGGTTTGATAAAACATGCTATAATGCACCTCTTTATTCAAGCGGAAACACAAATGATCCGCTTTATGGCGCAACGCAGTCAGAATCATTAGATGAATTAACAAACCAGTATTTAAATGTAGTTGGTTTTCCTGCGAATAAATTAATTATGGGACTTCCTTTCTACGGGAAAAAATTTGATAATGTTGCCAATAATGGCACTAACCCTAATTTACCAGGATTGTTTGTTTCTGCGCCTAGATATATAGTTTCAGGCTGTACCAATCCGCAAAATCCAACTGGTACTTGGGATGGTCCTGCAGCGTGCGAAAAATCAGGAAGTATAGAAATCTGTGATTTAGTCGGAAATCCGGTTACGAATTCACATCCTTATTTAGATCCGAATACTATGTTAGTTACTCCGGCTGGGGCTTCAGCAGGATGGGTAAGATATTTTGATAATACAACCAAAGTTCCTTATTTATACAATTCAACTTTAAAACAGTTTATCTCTTACGAAGATAAACAGTCAATGGATTTAAAAGTACAGTATATTAAATCGAAAAATTTAGCTGGAGGTATGGTTTGGGAATTATCTCAAGATACGAGAGGTTCAGTTCCAAATTCTTTACTAACACAGGTTGATACCTCTTTCGGAAGCATTGTTGTTGGAACAGTAAGTATATCTGGTTCTGTAAAAAACGGATCAGCTTTAATTCCAGATGTTACGGTTGAATTGCGTAATGCAAGTAATACCTTTATTCAAACTGTGGTTTCTACAGGAGGAAATTTTACATTCAACAACCTAACTTCTGGACAAAACTATACAGTAACAGCTTTAAAAGCTACTTATACTTTTACTCCAGTAAGTTTAACAAACGTTACAGTTAATCAAACTGCAGTAGTTATTAACGGAACGCAGCCAACATATACAGTTAGCGGAACAGTTCTAAATGGAACAACTCCAGTTTCTGGCGTAACAGTTTCTGCAGTTTCAGGAAGTACAACACTAACAGCAGTTTCAAATGCAAGCGGCGTTTACAGCATCGCAGGTTTAACAGCAGGTCTTAACTTCACCGTTACAGCTGCGAAAACTGGATTCTCTTATGCTCCGGCTTCAACAGTTTATAATGCGATCGACGCAAACAAAACATTGAATTTCACGCAAGGTGCACCAGTTGTTAATTATACCGTAAGCGGAACCGTTTTAAACAATACAACTCCAGTTTCTGGCGTAACTGTTACAGCTTCTTTTACAGGAGGAAGTTATGCAGCGGTTACAAATGCAAGCGGCGTTTACTCACTTAGTTTACCGTCAGGCGGAAATTATACTGTAACCGCAGCTTTAACAGGTCAAACATATACGCCGGCTTCTACAGTTTATACTAATTTGAATGCCAACAAAACATTAAACTTCTCTCAAGATGCAGTGGTAGTTGGAACAAATAAAATTAGCGGAACAGTTAAAAATGGAACAACTCCGGTTGCTGGTGCCAAAGTAGAATTGGTTTTACCTTGGACAGACAATACACACAACTGGAAAAGTGTCATTGCAACAACAGATGCACAAGGAAAATATAGTTTTGATAATTCGGTTGTAGCAGGATATAACACTATTACAAGCTTAAAATTAAATACGTGGGAAAATGGTGAAGTAAATTATTTTCCAAATAATCTTGCAAACTTCCCTGTTCCTGCCAATCCAACGGTTTACAATTTCAATACAAATTCAACTGCTAAATCAGCATTAGCTGCGGCTGTAAACTTAATTAGTGGGAACGTAAAAAATGGTTCAACTCCAGTAGCAAATGCTAAAGTTGAATTGGTTTTACCATGGACAGACAATACTCATAACTGGAAAAGTGTTCTAGCAACAACAGATGCATCAGGAAATTATACATTCGATAATTCAGTTGTAGCGGGTTATACACAGGTTTTAAGTTTGAAATTAAATTCATGGCAAAATGGAGAAGTAGCTTATTTTCCAAATAACTTAGCCAACTTTGCTGTTCCGACTACTCCAACAGTTTATAATTTCAATACACAAGCAGTGGTTGCCACTAAGCCTGTGGTTGCTATTACAGCGCCAACAGCTTCGACGATTGCTATAAATTTAGGAGCATCGATTAATTTTGTTGCAAGTGTTGGGTTAAGTGCTGCAGATGCCACTACAATCTCATCTGTTGTATTTAGTTTAGATGGACAAACCTTGAGTGCGACTAATTCTTCAGGGACTTATACAGCGGTTTGGACACCGACAGCAAATCAGTTTTCGCAAAGTCATACACTAACTGTTACAGCTGCGGCTTCAAACGGAACAACAGATTCAAAAACATACAGTTTTACATTAACTTGTTCAGGTGCAAACTGTCCAAATGCAGCTCCTGTAATTACTTGGGTAACACCTGCATCGACATCAATAAATCAGCCTTCTGGATTTCAAGCTGTTCCAATTAGTGTAAATGCTACTGATGCAGACGGAACAATTTCAACAGTTTCGATCAGCATTGATGGAACTTCGTATGCCATGACAAAAGGAACAGGAAGTGCATACAATTACACTTTTACTCCAAATGCCTATAAAGCATATGCAATCGTAGTGACAGCTACAGATAATGCTGGAGGTATAAAAACGTTTAGTCAGGCACTTACTATTACAAATTCAACATCATCATTTAATCCACTACCAGCAAAAGTAATTGTAGGTTATGCTCACGGATGGGATAATACAAGTGCCCCATTCTTATACTTCAATCAATTAGGAGATAAAAAATTTAATGTTGTGGTTTATTCGTTTATCGAAACTCAAAACAGAGATGGTTACACACCAATCTTGGTAGTAAATGAGCCAAGATATATGACAAACGGAGTTTTCAATCCGCAGTTATTGAAAAATGATATTAAGTTTTTGAGAGACAAAGGAATTCCGGTAATTGTTTCTATCGGAGGACAAAATGGTCACGTAGAATTGCAGACCGTAGCTCAGAAAAATATTTTCGTAAACGGATTAAAAGCAATTGTAGATCAATATAATTTTGACGGAGTTGATATTGATTTCGAAGGTGGATCAATGAATTTTGGAGCAGGGGCTTTAAAAGATTTTTCTTATTCGGCAATTTCAGCTTATCCAAAATTGAAAAATATTGTAGACGCTTTCAAAGAATTAAAATCAAGTTACGGAAGCGGATTTATATTAACATCTGCGCCAGAAACTTTCTATGTACAAGTAGGTTACTCAGTTTATTCAGATGGAGCGGGTTCGTTCCTTCCGGTAATTCACAACTTACGAAACGAACTAGATTTATTAATGGTTCAATTGTATAATACAGGATCTGTTCTTGCATTAGACAATGCAGCCTATTCTCAGGCAACTCCAGATTTCTTAGTTTCAATGTCAGATATGCTAATGAAAGGATTTAATGTAGCTTCTACAGGGTTTTATTTCCCGCCGTTACCAGCGTCGAAAGTTGTAATTGCAATTCCAGCATGTGCTCCTGCAGCTCCCGCAGGAGGTTATCTAACGCCAGAAAAAGGAATTCAAGCCTTTAATTATTTAAGATTCGGAACAACTTTCTCAGGAAGAACATACACTTTAAAAGGTGGTCCATATCCAGATATGAGAGGAGTAATGACATGGTCTATTAACTGGGATGCAGCTTGCGGTACAGGATATCAATTCTCAAATGCTTACGCGGCTTATTTCGCATCGCAGGCAGCAAAAACATTAGCGGTGGAAGATATTTCGGCTGAAAGTAATGCGACAGTAGCTTATTTTAAAAACAATACCTTATCAGTAGCAAACGAAACAGGAGATATTACTCAAGTTGATGTATTTAATACAATAGGGCAAACCCTTACAAGTCATCGAAACATTCAAAACAATAAAGAAGTACTGCTAAACAGCCCGAGTTTTGCTAGTAAACAAATTTTTGTTGTGATAGTAACAGATAAATCGGGTCACAAAAAGTCATTAAAAGTGATGAACTTTTTAAACTAATTAAAATGATTGAAAATTTAGAAATAGAAAATTGGGACGGTTAAAATTGAGTTTGGTTATTTATTTTTTAATCTGATTTTTATTTCGAATAAATGTTGCGAATTGAGGAGATTTGTTATTTGGTTTTCTCCTTGAAGAGCACATTATGAACCTGGCAATTTTTGTTGCCAGGTTTTTTTATCTAAAAAAAGTTTGATTTATTAGGATGAAACTCTTTTAAAGTTATTTTTACGACAACTAATCAAACCCATAACTAATGAAAATTTTTTCAATTTTTAATTTTGTATTCTCCCTTGTTGGCGCTGGTTTAATTGTTGGCGCAATTTACCTTTATTTAGACAAACAAGCTTTTTTAGCGAAAGCAGAAACCGTGCAGGGAACTGTTACAGAACTGATTCCGAAACGTTCTAAAGAATCAACAACTTATAGTCCTGTGTTTTCTTTTACAACAAAAACTGGTCAAACCATTACACATCATTCATCGGTAAGCAGCAGTCCGCCAAGCTATGATGTAGGGGAGAGAGTGGAAGTTTTGTATGATCCAGAAAATCCTAATAAAGCTGAAATTAAAGGTTTTGTGTCGCTATGGCTTGGTGCATTGATTTTAGGACTTGTGGGAACAGTTTTCTTTCTAATAGGTTCTTTGGGAGTTTTGTTTCGCTGGCTTAAAAAAAGAAAAACGCAAAATTTGCGCGAAACAGGAAAACCTATTGCGGCAAAATTTACACAAGTACAATTAAATACCAGTCAAACATTAAACGGCAGAAATCCTTTTCAAATTTTAAGTCAATGGCAAGATCCAAAGACCGATGAATTGTATGTTTTTAAGAGCGATAATATTTGGTTTGATCCAACAGATTTTGTGAAAACAGATACGGTTAGAGTTTTCATTGATCCCGAAAATCCTTCAAAATATACTATGGATACTTCTTTTTTGCCCGTTTTAAAAAATTAGAAAAAAAATAAATAACAAACCTGACAGCATGCTGTCAGGTTTGTTATGTTGAAAAGGTTACAATTAATTTACCAAATGAGATTGCTTCGTTCTTCGCGAGGACAAATGACTGCATGAAAAAAAATCAGTACTTTTGACTTTAGAATTATCGCATAAAAACTTCATGAAGAAATCCATTATCATTATCATAGCATTTTTAATTTTTACTTCCTCCTTCAGTCAAACCAAATTTGGAAATCCCGAAGTTGATCCCACTCAAATTCAGAAAACTTATACGGAATGGTCGGTCTATCAGAATAAAAAAATAATGCTTTCAAGAGATTTTACAGCTCTTGATTCTTCTTCTAAAGAAATTTCTAAAGAAGCTTTTTTGGATCAATTAGCAAATGGTAACTTTATTCCCATTCGATTAAAATCAGAAGATGCGGTTTACTATTATAAATTGTTCAAAATTCTGCCAAAGACAGATACAAGTATAAAAGCCACCATCAATCAAATTGGTTTTGATGCTTACAAAAATTACAAAATGGAAGGGACAGCTTTTCCAAAATTTTCATTTAAAGATTTAGACGGAAATCTGGTTGCCAACGAATCAATGAAAGGAAAAATTATCGTGATAAAATGCTGGTACATTCATTGTACACCTTGTATAAAAGAATTTCCGCAGGTCAATAAATTGGTAGAAGAATACAAATATCGAAAAGATATTATTTTTATGAGTTTAGCCGAAGATTCAGCAGAACAATTAAAAACATTCTTGGCAAGAAAACCATTGTCTTATTCAGTAATTCCAGATATGAAAGTGTATATGAATGAAGCTTTACAATTGAATTCATTCCCAACACATTTTATCATAAACAAAGAAGGAATGATTTCTAAAGTGCTTCCAAATTTTGAGAGTCTTGAATTAGCTTTGGCTAAAGAAAGCAAGCTGTAAGTTAAATTAATCTCGCAATCCCGATAGGTATCGGGAGCGAAGTCGCAAAGTTTTATGGCAAAGTAACCTCATTTTTTTCATTTCGATCCCGAGGCCTCGGGATCGAAATGACAAGATTATGTAGTAATCAGATTGGTAAAACAAAACTTTGCGCCTTTGCGCCTCTGAGAGAACCCATCATCAGCATAAAAAACTTTGAACCTTTGCATCTTTGCAACTCTGAACCTTTTTCCGTACTTTTGCACCAAATTAATTAAAAAGACATTCATGTTAACAGTCAATAATTTATCAGTTCAATTTGGCAAACGAATTTTGTTTGACGAAGTAAATACCACTTTCACTCACGGAAATATTTACGGCGTTATTGGAGCCAATGGTGCTGGAAAATCAACATTTCTTAAAATTATTTCAGGGGATATGGACCCCACTTCGGGTCACATTCATTTAGAGCCGGGAAAACGTATGTCGGTTTTAAACCAGAACCACAATATGTTCGATGAACATACTGTTTTGGAAACCGTTTTAATGGGAAATAAAGTTCTGTACGCTGTTAAAAAAGAAATGGATGAACTTTATTTAGACTACAACGATAAAAATGCAGACAGAATAGGGGAGTTACAAGTTCAGTTTGAAGAAATGAACGGATGGAATGCAGATTCTGATGCAGCAGCGATGTTATCTAACTTAGGTATCACAGAAGCAGATCATTATACTTTAATGGGCGATATGGAAGGAAAAATGAAAGTTCGTGTGCTTTTGGCGCAGGCACTTTTCGGAAATCCTGACTTACTGATTATGGATGAGCCTACCAACGATTTGGATTTCGAGACAATCGCTTGGTTAGAAAACTTCTTGGCAAACTACGAAAACACTGTAATCGTTGTATCTCACGACCGTCACTTTCTAGATGCGGTTTGTACACATATTTCTGATATTGATTTCGGAAAAATTAATCACTACTCAGGAAACTATACGTTCTGGTACGAGTCTAGCCAATTAGCGGCAAAACAACGTGCACAGCAGAACAAAAAAGCAGAAGAGAAGAAACAAGAGTTGGAAGAATTTATTCGTCGTTTTAGTGCAAACGTTGCGAAATCGAAACAAGCAACTTCTCGTAAAAAAATGATTTCTAAATTGAATATTTCAGAAATTAAACCATCAAGCCGTCGTTATCCAGCGATTATTTTTGATCAGGATCGTGAAGCTGGAGATCAGATTTTAAATGTAGAACATTTATCTGCATCTGTAGATGGGGAGGTTTTATTTAAAGATGTTCATTTGAATATGGCAAAAGGAGATAAAATCGTTCTTTTCTCTAAAGATTCACGTGCTACAACAGCTTTCTACGAAATCTTAAACGGTGAACAAACAGCAGATTCTGGAACTTTTGACTGGGGAATCACAACTAACCAAGCTTATTTACCAGCTGAGAATCACAAGTTCTTCGAAAACGATTTGACTTTAGTAGATTGGTTACGCCAATATGCGAAAACAGAGGAAGAGCGTGATGAGGTATTTATTAGAGGTTTCTTAGGGAAAATGATTTTCTCTGGAGAAGAAGCTCTAAAAACGTCTAGAGTTTTATCTGGAGGAGAAAAAGTACGCTGTATGCTTTCTAGAATGATGATGGAACGTGCAAACGTTTTAATGCTGGACGAGCCTACAAACCACTTAGACCTAGAATCTATTACAGCTTTCAACAACTCATTGAAAAACTTTAAAGGTTCTGTAATTTTTACAACTCATGACCACGAGTTTGCGCAGACTGTTGGTAACAGAATCGTAGAGTTGACACCAAACGGAGTTATCGATCGTTACATGACATTTGATGAATATCTTGATGATGAAAAAATTCAGGAACAAAGAAAGAAGATGTACAATCTTTAGTCTTTAAATTCTAATATTAATCCCGAAGCTTCGGGACCAAATTCCAATTTTTGAGTTTGGGAGCTTTGATAAAAGATAATTATAAAGTTGATTTGCCCATTTTTGTCATTTCGATCGAAGGGAGAAATCTTCGCGAGAAGCTCAACAAAGATTGACTTTGTTCTACACTCATAAAAAAATCCCAAACTCCAAGTTTAATTTGGAATTTGGGATTTTTTAATTTTTTATTTAAGACTATTTACGGCCGAACATTTTAGCGAAAATCCAAATAATAATCGCAACAATGAAAATTACGATAAATATTCCGAATCCCATTCCGGCTTTAAAAATGTCTCCTACTAGTTCGCAGCTTGTAAATGAAAATAGTATAACGAATACCATTAACAATCTTAGTATTTTATTTTGCATGATGTTGAGTTTTTAAATTCATAAATAAAATTACTTCAAGATTCAGGAAAATGTTTTATACAATTTTTGGAAAAAGTTTTAGGATTTGGATTCAGATTATTTACTTAATTGCCTCTCGATATCCATCATTTGATGTAAAATTCGAATGATTTCTAATTGGTTTTCTTTTATGTTGATTTTATAGAATATTAGATGTGATTTTACTTTACTTCTAAAATAACCTTTTCTAATATAATTTACGTCATTTCCAGATTTAGGATTTAAACATAAATATTCAATTTCATCAATAATTAGATCTATATATCTATGTGCTTGTTTACGTGACCAATTTTCAAAAGTATATAACCAGATTTTTTCTAAATCATAAGATGCTTCGTTACTAATCTTATAATTCATTATCTGAATATTTTTTATCGAGATTGTTTAAAAAAGAAACACGATCGAAATCTTTTACAAAACCAGATTTCTCTCCTTTTTTTAATTCCTTAATTAATTCACTTTTTTTTGTTTCTTCTTCTTCAAACATTCTTAACGCTGCACGTACAACTTCGCTGGCAGATGCGAATCGTCCAGTTTTTATCTGAGAGCTAATAAAATTATCAAAATAGTCTCCTAATAATATTGATGTGTTTTTTGGCATGACTGAAAAATTTAATCAAATATACCAATTATTGGTATTTTTACAAAATAAAAATAAGAAGGAAAATTTATTCTGATAATTAAGAATTCATTCCCTTGAAGTTTTAAAAAAAAAAGCCATTAAATTTGAATAAAATATTTCCAACCCCAACACCCCAACAAATAAAATCAGATTCCGTATATTTGCAAACCAAACATTACAATTACTTATGAGCCAAAAAGTATTACTTAATTCAAAAGAAGTTACTATCATACTCCATCGTTTGGCTTGTCAGTTAATCGAAAAACATCTTGATTTCTCCGATACTATCTTAGTGGGAATTCAGCCAAGAGGTGTTTTTTTAGCTGAACGTTTAAAACAAATATTAGAAGACGAATACAAGGTTCCTGAAATTTCTTTGGGATATCTGGACATTACTTTTTTTAGAGATGATTTCCGTCGTACTGATAAACCGCTTGAAGCCAACAAAACTCAAATCAATTTTATAGTCGAAGACAAAAAAGTCATTTTTATTGATGATGTATTGTTTACGGGAAGAAGCATTCGTTCTGCTTTAACAGCGATTCAATCTTTTGGAAGACCTTCAGAAATCGAATTATTAGTTTTAATAGACAGACGTTTCAGCCGTAATTTACCAATTCAGCCCGATTATAGAGGCCGTCAGGTAGATGCTATTAATGGCGAAAAAGTAAAAGTGAGCTGGAAAGAAAATGATGGTGAAGATGTTGTTCACTTAGTAACGAATTAGTTTAATCGGTTAACCGGTTAATTGTTTAATCGGCAGCAAGACCGATTAAACGATTTGAAAAAGAAAAAACGATTAAACAATTCAACGAATAAACAAATAAACAATAAAAATGAAAGAATTAAGCGTAAATCATTTATTAGGAATCAAATATATCAACGAGAATGATATTAACCTGATTTTTGAAACGGCAGATCATTTTAAAGAAGTCATTAATAGACCGATTAAAAAAGTTCCTTCATTACGAGATATTACCATTGCCAATATTTTCTTCGAGAACAGTACCAGAACCAAACTTTCCTTTGAATTAGCGCAGAAACGTCTTTCTGCAGATGTTATTAGTTTTTCTGCAGCGCAGTCATCGGTTAAAAAAGGAGAAACTTTAATTGATACTGTAAATAATATCCTTTCGATGAAAGTTGATATGGTTGTAATGCGCCACTCCAATCCCGGAGCGGCTTATTTTTTATCTAAAAATGTCAAAGCGAGTATCGTAAACGCGGGAGACGGTGCGCACGAACATCCAACTCAGGCTTTATTAGACAGTTATTCTATTAGAGAAAAATTGGGCGATGTTGCCGGAAAAAAAATAGTGATCGTTGGAGATATTCTGCATTCGAGAGTTGCTTTGTCCAACATATATGCTTTGCAGATGCAAGGCGCAGAAGTTAAAGTTTGCGGACCAAAAACGCTGATTCCAAGATATATTGAATCGCTTGGTGTTACGGTTGAACCAAATTTAAGAAAAGCATTAGAATGGTGCGATGTTGCGAATATGCTTAGGGTTCAAAATGAGCGTATGGATGTAAATTTCTTTCCATCGACACGCGAATACGCACAGCAGTACGGAGTTGATAAACCGCTTCTGGATTCTCTTGGAAAAGAAATTGTAATCATGCACCCAGGACCAATCAATAGAGGAGTAGAGATTACATCTGAAGTTGCAGATTCTGATCATTCTGTTATCTTAAATCAGGTGGAGAATGGTGTTGCGATTAGAATGGCGGTTATTTATTTGCTGGCTTCTAAGATTCAGTAATTATTAGTTTCATGTTTCATGTTTCATGTTTGTCTACCACAACGACAAAACTTGAAACATGAAACATGAAACTAAAAAAAACTTACTAAATTAGCATAATAAATATAAGCCCCCACAAATTATAAAATGAAAGTAGATCAAAAAGGACATACCGTTACTATTAAAGATACGCAAGGAGATGTAAATGCTTTCTTGGAAAAAGTAACGCAGCAATTTAAAACCTTTGAAAAACATAATATTATAATCGATTTATCATCAGATTCTAAGCTGTCAGAAAATGATTTAGAAGCTTTTTTACCGCTTTCTAAAGCTCACAAAAAAGCAAAAAAATCTTTCGTGATTGTTGCTTCTGATCTTGATTTTAATGCTATTTCAGATAAATTGCTTGTGGTTCCTTCTCTTTTGGAAGCACACGATATTATTGAAATGGAAGAAATCGAAAGAGACCTAGGATTTTAGATTTCAGATTTTAGACTTTAGATTTTAGATTGTTACTGAATCTAAAATGCTTTTATCAATTCTAAAATATTTCATCAATCTAAAATCTAAAATCAACAATCTAAAATGAAGTTGACTATACTTGGCTGTTATGCCGCAACTCCCAGAACGCTTACTAACCCGACTTCTCAGGTTTTAGAAATTAGAAACCGTTTGTTTTTAATTGATTGCGGAGAAGGAACTCAGGTTCAGCTTCGAAAAAATAAGATTAAATTCTCTAAGATTAATCACATTTTTATCTCGCATCTTCATGGAGATCATCTTTACGGTTTGATCGGTACGATTTCGACTTTTTCCCTTTTAGGAAGAACAACAGATCTGCATGTTTACGGGCCAAAAGGAATTAAAGAACTTATTCTGCTGCAACTAAAATTGACAGAATCGTGGACAACTTACAGTCTTTTTTTCCATGAATTGGAATCAAAAGAAAGTGAAGTGATTTTTGAGGACAATAAAGTCATTGTAAAAACAATTCCGCTGAAACACCGCGTTTATACCAACGGATTTTTATTTCAAGAAAAACCAGCTGAGCGCAAGCTGAATGTTGAAGCTGTTCAACATTACAATGTTCATGTTGCTTATTATCAAAAGATAAAAAATGGCGGTAATGTTACTCTAGATGACGGAACCGTAATTGAAAATGAAAAACTGACCTTTGATCCAGAACCGCCAAAAAGTTATGCATTTTGTTCAGACACAGTTTATAACGAAGATGTAATTCCCATTATTGAGAATACTGATGTCTTATACCATGAATCTACATTTTTAGAATCTGAAGCGCCTTTAGCTTTAAAAACATTACATTCCACAGCAAAAGAAGCGGCAAGTATTGCTTTGAAAGCTAATGTAAAACATTTAGTTTTAGGTCATTATTCGACACGTTATGACGGAATTGAACGTTTTAAAGAAGAAGCTGAAACGGTTTTTCCTAATGTACTTTTAGGTGATGACGGTTTGAGTTTTGAATTTTAAGCTAAGGTTGTAAGGGACTGAGGTACTAAGATACTAAGTTTAGGAACGCGAACAACGGATTTCACCTAAAAGAACATTAGGAAAAATGACTTTGACTTCGCCCAGCCTGACAAACCTGAAACCTGAAACTTGAAACCTGAAACAAAATAAACTAAAATCAAAAACTATGAATGATTTAAGTAATTATAGAAGATCCTACGAAAAAAGCGAATTACTGGAAAATAATATTCCGGAAGACCCTATTAATCTTTTTAACAGATGGTTTCATGAAGTGGAAGATTTTGGCGGCAGCGGAGAAGTCAATGCTATGACTGTTTCGACAATTGGTTTAGACGGATTTCCAAAATCGCGTGTTGTTTTGCTAAAGAAATTTTCTGAAGAAGGATTTATATTTTATACCAATTATAATTCCGAAAAAGGAAAAGCGATAGAAGCGAATCCTAATGTATGTTTGTCTTTTTTCTGGCAGGAAATGGAACGTCAGGTAATTATTAAAGGAATTGCACAAAAGACTTCTGAAATTATTTCCGATAATTATTTTGATTCACGTCCTGAAGGAAGTAAACTCGGAGCGATCGTTTCTAATCAAAGTGAAGTGATTCCATCCAGAACTTCTTTGGAAGAAAATTTGAAGAAACTAGAATCAGAATTTGAAGGAAAAGCAATTCCACGACCAGATAATTGGGGCGGCTATTTAGTTACGCCTCTGCAAGTTGAATTCTGGCAGGGAAGGGCTAACAGACTGCATGACAGAATACGCTATACAAGTCAATCTGATTTTTCATGGAAGATTGATCGACTTTCTTCTTGATTTGTAAGTTTTTTACAGATAAAATAAAAAATCAGGTGTAGTTCATCGATTATTTTTGTAGTTTAACGGTAAATTGAATATGTTTGGTAAAGAAATCAGACGATAATTATTCAAAAATAAATTTAAAGGATTTGCCCCAACATTTACTTTAAACCGCTAAAATGCTGTTGATTATGAAAAAGATTATGCGCATCATGTTGTTCATTGCGATTCTAATCGCAATGAACTCATGTTCTGCCGATACTGCCGAAGGAAGCGTGAATAATACTCCGATAAAAACGCTTGTTACCAGTTACACATACAACGATACAGAATTGCAAACCATGAAGTTAATAAACGAATACCGTGTTAGTATTGGTTTAAATGCTTTGGAAATAATTAATCATATCTCTTATAAATGTGAAGAACATAATAAATATATGATCGAAAATAATGTCGTGAACCATAATGATTTTACAGAAAGATCTAAAAATCTCACAGATGTTTTGGGAGCTAAAAAAGTTGGTGAGAACGTTGCCTACAACTATAAAACTCCCGAAGCAGCTTTGAGAGCCTGGCTGGACAGTGCAGGGCACAAAGAAAATATAGAAGGAGATTTTACTCACTTTGGATTAGCTGTCACTACAGATGCAGCTACAGGTAAAAAATATTACACTAACATTTTTGTTAGAATTTAATCGAATATTGAACAGGTTGGTTTTTTAGAGGTCGTTGTAATTCTTTGAATTGCAACGACTTTTTAATTTTAAACAAAAAAAAGCTGTCAATTTTTGACAGCTTTTTTGTTCGTATAAGTTTTATTATAATGCGGTTATAATAAATTCACTTCTTCTATTGGCTTGATGTTCTTGTTCGGTACATTTTACGCCGTCTGCACATTGATTAACAAGCTGTGTTTCGCCATATCCTTTGCCGGTTAATCTATTTGGAGCTACTCCGTTTTTAATCAGCCATTTAATAGTTGATTTTGCTCTTCTCTCAGATAAAACTTCATTATATTGATGCGTTGCTCTACTATCGGTATGCGAACGGATATCAAGCTTCATAGTTGGATTATCGTTTAAAACAACCAAAATTTTCTCCAAATCTAAAGCAGCTTCTGTTCTTATATTAAATTTATTCAAATCAAAATAAATCATTTTAATACCAAAGCATTTTCCGAGGTCATCACCGACAGTAACTTTACAGGTTGATTTTTCTAAAGAAATAGGTAGAGTCGTTTTGCCAGTTGTTTTAGCAATAGTCACACTTACTTCTTTTGTAGTGTATTCTGGTTTTTCAGCCCTTACATTATAAGTTTTGCCGCATTCTACAGGAAAAGAGTATTTTCCAGAACCGTCAGAAACAGTTGAATTTTTGATGGCCATCTGATTGTCAAATAAAGTGATTGTTGCTCCCGGAAGAATGATTCCTGTTTCGGCATCAGTTATTATACCTTCGAGTTCTTGAATACATTTTAATCTGTTAGTTTCAAGGAACTTATAAATATCATCAGAACCTTGGCCGCCGTCTTTATTAGAGCTGAAATAGCCTCTTCTAGAAACTGGATCTATAATGTAGGCGAAATCATCTTGTGGCGAATTAATATCTGCTCCAACATTTTGCACATTACTGATTGTTCCATTTTCTTCAATGTTAGCAGTAAAAACATCTAAACCTCCTAATCCTGGATGCCCGTCTGATGAAAAATAGATTTCATTTTCATTTGTTACATAGGGATAAGTTTCTTTTCCTTCTGTATTGATTGTATTTCCAAGGTTTTCTGGAGTTCCATAACCGCCATTAGGATTAATGCTCACTTTATACAAGTCTGATTGTCCAATTGAACCCGGCATATCAGAAGAAAAATATAACGTTTTTTCATCTGGACTTAAAGCGGGATGTCCCACACTGTAATTATCACTGTTAAAAGGAAGTTCGGTAATGTTAGTCCATTTATTTTTTTCGTCTAATGTGGCTTTGTAAATTTTGATTAGGGTAATTTTATGATCATCTTTTCCTTTTTTTCCGTCAATGAAATTATTTCTTGTAAAGTAGACCGTTTTTCCATCTTTAGTAAATACTGGAGAAGCTTCATGGAATTTTGTATTGATAGCAGATTTAAACTTATTAACTTTTGTTGCTTTTCCAGTCTCAGGATCAAGATCAGCGTTGTAAATATTGGTAAAATATTCTCCTGTCCATCTATGTTTGCGCTGCGAAAAATTTCCAGTATCTCGCGCCGAGGCAAAATAGATTTTATTATCGTAAACAAAAGTTCCATAATCTGAATATTTGCTGTTTATTCCAGCATCTTCAATTTTATATCTTCCAGAATTTGCTTTAATCTGGTCCAGATAATTGACATCATTTTTATAAAGCTTGACTCTATTATCGTTTTTTGATTTTGTATTAAATTCATCAAAAATTTTATTTGCCTTAGCAATATCTCCAGTAGATTTGAGAGATTGAGCATATCGATAATAATATTCCGGTTCAACAACTGTATTCATCGCAAATAATTCACCATACCATTTGGCTGCACCTTCAAAATCTGAATTAAAATAATACGAGTTGCCTAATTTTTTAAACATATCTTCAGATTTGTACCCTTTATTGGCGACTTTTTCATAGGTTTTAATGGCGTCAACGTAGGCATAACTATCGTATTTTTTGTCACCCGAATTTATTTTTGACTGCTGTGCATAACTGCTGAATGAAAAAACACTTATTATAGTAAGGAAAAGTAATGTAAAGTTTTTCATGATACTTTTTTTTAGAAGAAACGTGGGGTTGTCATTTTACTATTGTTTTTGAAGAATTCATAGCGCAGAAAAATTTCATGCGAACCAGAATTGTAGTTTCTTAAATTGGTCGTTTCATTATCATATCCATAACCAATATATAATCCATCAGTAATTTGAAATCCTGCCATTGCACTTACTGCGGCGTCCCATCTATACGCAACCCCGAGGGTAAGTTTTTCAAAGAACAAAAAGTTTGCTGATACATCAACCTGCAGGGGAGCGCCTTCAACCATTTTAGTTAAAACTGCAGGCTTAAATTTTACTTCTTGAGAAAAATCGAAAATATATCCTCCCATTAAATAATAATTGATCTTGTCTTTATAAATAGCCACATCGTTGTCATCATAGCGATTGGTTTGAATGAAATTTGGCACAGATAAACCGATGTAAGCCTTGTCAGAATGCCAGTAAATACCCGCGCCAATATTGGGAGAAAAATCATTATCTAGATTTTGAAATTGTGGATCACCTTGGTTTTCAGGATTTAATTTCGTTATGTCCAGATTAAAAATATCTGCTGTACCCTTTATACCGAAAGAAAGTTTCCATGTTTCCGAGGTTGGTATGGTGTAAGAGAGATCTACAGAAAATTGATTTTCATTTGTAGGACCAATTTTATCATTAACTAAAGATACTCCAAGTCCAATATTGCTATTGTTGATTGGGGTGTTAATTGAAATTGTATTGGTTTTTGGAGCACCATCTAATCCAACCCACTGATCTCGATGTAAAGCAAATATGCTTAATACACCGCGAGAACCAGCATAAGCAGGATTTATGCTTATCGTATTATACATATATTGAGTAAACTGCGCATCTTGCTGCGCATGCCCCATATATGTAACTAACAGAATGAAGAAAAATAATTTTGTTCTCATAGTAGATATTTGTTTTGTTAGGACTACTGATTTTAAGGCATTGTAAATCAATTAGTTATTTTATTCAAAATTAATAATTTTTTTTAAATTATTTTGTTAATATGTTGAAATTGAGTTGTTTGTGATTTTTTAAGCATTTTTTTATTTAGATAGGTATAAGTAACCATCCAATTTATTGTCTTGAATATTATTGTTTCCATCCAAAGATTTGTAGTTAATGATATAGAAATAAGTCCCCGTTGGTAATCCGTCAGACTGCTTCACTGTCGTTCTGCCTCTAGAAGTGCCGTCAAACATATTGGTTGTGTTATTATAGTTTTCGGTTTCAAAAACTAAAACTCCCCAGCGATTATAGATTTCAACTCTATTTTCTGGATAACAGGTTAAATCTTCAATATTATCAATTTTAAAAATATCGTTCATTCCGTCGCCATTTGGAGAAAATGCATTGTGAGCTATAATATTCCCGCAGGCTAGTACTCTACAATCATCATTTACTTCCATATTTAAAATGATGCTTCTTGGACATTTTTCATCAGCTATTATATATTCAAAAGAATAATTGCCAAGAGCTAAACCAAAGGGATTAAATACACTTCCCTGAAGGCTGTTGGTATTATTTCTATCAATCCAATTTCCTGTAATTGGACTGCCTTCAGGAAGTAAAGTCGTCAAGTCAATCAACGTTGAATCATCGTTACATGCTGTATCTTTAATTTCTGTAATACCATTTGGAACCACAGAAATAGTTACTATTGCACTATCGCAATTCTCAGAACTCAATTTGTCGCAAATTCTATAGCTGTAAGTGTAAGTTCCCGCTGGTGTTAAACTGGAAACAGTGACATTCCCAGAGCCGTCAATTGTAATATTTGGATTTGGTTTAGTATTATTATCTGTAGTAAGTGTAAAGTTTACTACTTGTAACGTTGCAGGACTTGTACCTTTAAAATCATTGGTTAAAACATTACCAACAACTCCGAAAGTATTACAACCTATATTACTATAACTATCATCATTAGCGATAACTGGCGTTGGTGGAGCAGGAGGATCTAAAACCGTTACTATTACAATTGCCGTATCACAGTTTCCGAAATCGGCTTTCTCACAAATTTGATAGGTTAAGGTATAGGTTCCAGCAGGTGCATTAGCAGCAACATCTACAGATCCGTCTGGATTTAGTGTTAAAATACCTTTTGGATCTGGTGTTACGATAGTTAAAGTGACATCAGTAAGAGTTGCAGTGTTATTGTTTAGAGTGTCATTATTCAGTACATTAATAATGTTTTTAACTGCTCCAGGCGCTGTAATGGGGGCTGGATTATCGTCACTAGCCACAATTGAAAATGTTGGTCTTGCGGTACAATATGGATCAGCAGGAGGGTAATTTACAGTAATAGTTTCAGTTGGATTTAAAGATATTATCAGATTAGATGCAGGTCGTAATTTTTCAAATCCATCAGCACCTTGAATCCATTTATTGTTTTCAAAAATCCATCCCGGCCAGTCAATACCTTTTCCAGATCCGTCGACAACTGCTCCAGGCCACAATACACGGCCATTTAAAGGTAAATTGGTCATGGTTGTAATAACATTATTACTGCTGTCTGCCCAAGCAATTGTTAAACCGCTCACAGGCGTAAAGTTTATTGGTGTAACTACATAATCAATGTAAGGGACGTCGTTAACACAAATAGGTGTTGCGGTAACCGTCATTTTTGGTGTTTCGATTATAATTGTTACTGTCGCAGTATCACAATTATCTGGTTGTTCTGCTTCGCAAATTTGATACACGAGAGTTAATGTTCCTACTGGCGCATTGGGTAATACATCTACAGAACCATCAGGATTTAATTGTAAATAATTATTAGGTGTTACAGTTGTAAGTATTACATCAGTTGATTTTATCGCATTACCTTCAAGAGTGTCGTTTGAAAATACATTTAAAACATTAACGGTGGTATGATTTACGCCGGCAATGGGACCTGCATTGTCATCATTTGCTATAATTACTTTTTTAACTTTACAATTTACGGTAAAGGTCTGAACTAGCTGCGTGCTATTTCCTGCGCAATCTGTTAAAGTATAGTTTCTCGTTAAGATTGAAATATTTCCATCGCATTCAGTACTAGTGTCTGATACACTTATGTTTACAGTTGAACTGCAATTGTCAGCAGCATCTTTAATATCTGCTGGGTTTCCAACGGGAATCAAATCTATACTTGCTAAGTTATTTACATTTGCGGGAGCTGTTCCAGTTGGAGCTGTTGTATCTTTTACCGTAATAATTTGAGTATATGAAGCTGTGTTTCCGCTGCAGTCGCTGGTTTTCCATGTGCGTGTTAAAGTGTAGTTAGAAGCACATCCATTTTGAATATTAGATTTTGTTTCTGAGAATACTATTGGTAAATTTCCATTACAATTATCAGAAGCTTGTATTTCTGCTGGTTCAGGAACGGCATTACAAGACACCTCAATGTCTGCGGGAAGATTACCAGTAAAGACTGGTAAAGTTGTATCTTGAATGGTAATTATTTGTGTGAAAGTATCAGAAATATTACCGCAATCATCTAGCACAGTCCAAATATTCGTGTAAGTTCCAGCATTTTCGCAATTTGCAGAAGCTGTAAACGGACCGCTTACTTTTATAATGTTTGTTACATCAGCATCACAAGAATCAGAAGCGGTTGGAAATAAAGTTTGTGCCGCTGCTAAAGCTGCTGTATCACTGCATTCAATAGTTTTATCTAAAGTTCCTAACTCCGTTGTCCAAACTGGCGCTGTATTATCCTGAACAATTATGGTCTGGCTTACAGGAAGTGAAATATTGCCACAAGAGTCTTTTGCTGTCCAAGTTCTTGTAGTTGTATATGATCCAGCACAATTCCCTGGCGTAATGCTGTCAATAAACGTTATAGAAGAAATAGTCCCATTATTATCAGAAGCCGTCGCTTGTTCAAAAACAGGCGTTGCTGGACAATTTATACTAGTAGCCTGCGGTAACGGATTGATAACTGGTAATGCAGAATCTCCGTCTATAATAGTAAATGATTCAGAAAGCTGGCATCCATTTGTATCTGTAATATTAACAGTGTAGTTTCCGGCAGTAAGGTCAATTGCTGTTGCATTTGTCTGCACAGGAGTTGTATTCCATGTATAAGTATATCCGGCAGTTCCTCCAGAAACTGTAACAGTGGCAGAACCGTTATTTCCGCCTCCACAAGTAACATCTATTTGTGTTTTTACTGCACTTAATGAATTTTGAGGTTGTCCGATTGTAACGGAATTAGATTGAGAAGAACAAGAATCTGTTACTGTTAAAGTATAAATTCCCGCTGGAAGATTGGATACAGAAGCTGTTGTTCCTACTTCACTATTAGCACTGTTTTTCCAAGAATACGTTACTGTTCCCACAGCATTTGTAATTGTTCCTGCAGTTACAGATCCAGTACTTTCTCCAAAACATAAAACATCTGTTTTAGAAGAACCTCCTAAAGTTAAAGCAGCAATTGGCTGATCGATTGTAACGGAATTAGATTGAGAAGAACAAGAATCTGTTACCGTTAAAGTATAATTTCCCGCTGGAAGATTGGATACAGAAGCAGTTGTT